>Ga0209367_1000007_pt1 | contig 129582 bp, 110 predicted proteins | sample WorMetLIZISLAND2_FD_187412 | JGI IMG/M metagenome (GOLD analysis project Ga0209367, IMG submission 187412) | Marine gutless worms symbiont microbial communities from Max Planck institute for Marine Microbiology, Germany - Olavius geniculatus... ...
GATCCCCACTATCGATATGATGATTATCCTCATTATGAGGCTTTCCGGAATCCGGCTACGCAGAACCAAATCATGGGGACTCGAAGACATCGCCTTAAATTAATCCTTTAAATGGTAGATAGACCCGAATCATTTCGATATTCGTGAAAATTCGTGTTAATTCGTGGCTAAAATCTATTGTCAATTTCAGCATACTGTATATCAAACCATAGACCGTGAGTTTACAGCGATGAATTTTCCTGCTGATTTCGATCTTGACCGATTTGACAATTGCCGCCTGCTCGTGGTGGGTGATCTGATGATCGATGAATATGTCTGGGGCGATGTGGATCGCATCTCCCCAGAGGCACCGGTGCAGGTGGTGGCCGTTAACCGCGAAGACTTCACCTTGGGGGGCTCCGGCAATGTCGTCAATAACCTGGCTGCGCTTGGGGCCAAAGTGTCGGTTTTGGGGGTTGTCGGAACCGGCAGAAACAGCGAGCAGCTGTTGGATAAATTGTCGGCTCTCGGTGCAGACACCCGGGGCATCTTCAAAGAGAGTGGACGGCCGACAACCAAAAAAACGCGTATTATTGCCGAACATCAACAAGTGCTGCGCATCGACCGCGAAACCAGACAAAAAATATCTGCGGACACTGCCGCCTCGATTATATCATGGGCCGAAACCATGATTCCGAATGTCGACGTTATTCTGATCTCGGATTACGGCAAAGGCCTAATTACCCGGGAATTGACAGCCAAACTGGTCGACCTTGCCGCGGCCAACGGCAAAACCACCATAGCCGATCCCAAAGGACTCGATTTTTCAAAGTATGCCGGGGTCACCCTGCTGACACCCAACAAAAAAGAAGCCTCACTGGCGTCCGGGGTTGAAATTACGAATGACAAGAGCCTGGTTTCAGCAGGCAGCGTTTTACTCGATAAATCCAACGTTGCCAAATTATTGATCACTTGCGGTAAAGATGGCATGATATTTTTTGAACCCGATCATAAACCCTTTACGATCAGTACCCAAGCACGGGAAGTTTATGATGTTTCCGGAGCTGGAGATACCGTAGTCGCTGTACTGGGGCTGGGCATTGCAGCCGGACTCTCTTATCATGATGCCGTGGCGCTGGCCAACACGGCCGCCGGCATCGTCGTCGGCAAAGTCGGAACCGCTACGGTAACCCGCCAGGAACTGGCCCGCGCCTTGCAACAATCCGGCGACCGTATGGTTTCAAAGCACAAATCGATCAAGGAACTCTCCGAACTGAGCCGAAAGCTGCGAATCGATCGCAAGCGAATTGTGCTGACCAATGGCTGTTTTGACCTGTTGCATACCGGCCACATCAAACTGTTCACCGCGTCGAAACGGCTGGGAGACGTCATGATCGTCGCGCTTGATGATGATGATTCCGTACGACGTCTAAAAGGCGCCGATCGGCCCGTCATCAGGGCCGCTGAACGGGTGGGGATTCTCAGCGCCCTGGACAGCGTGGATTACGTGGTTGTGTTCGCCACCCACGAGTTGGACGAGGTCATTGAAGCAATCCGGCCTGACGTTTTAACCAAAGGCAGCAATTATGGCTCGGAAGAGGTGGCGGGGCGTGAAATTGTCGAAAGCCATGGCGGTCGGGTTGAATTGATTCCCATCACCGAAGAGATCTCATCTTCACAAATCATCAACAACATCAAAAATAAGTGAATATCAGGTATGCGATAAAACAAAAAAGATGGCGCATGTTGACAGAAACCGCTTGACTACTTATTGTTGTTTCGTTAAATACATTCGTACAAAATTGATGCGGGGTGGAGCAGTCTGGTAGCTCGTCGGGCTCATAACCCGAAGGTCGGTGGTTCAAATCCGCCCCCCGCTACCACATATAAAAACAAGGGCTTAGGAGAAATCCTAAGCCCTTTTAAGTTTTAGAAAATGGACCATACCCAACACTATACCCAACAAAGCCAAAAAATAAGCACCTCTGGAGAAAATAATCCCTACCCTCACCTCTCCGGCACGCGTTTGTATCCTTAGACTCAATCCAGACGATTGAGATGTCAGACATATCCCAAGAAATTAACAGAGATGACATTTTCACCACTTGGTTGATTATCTCAGGAATCATGAGGGCAAAAACGTCGCCTGTTTCAATCTTGACCGGACAGCTTCCAATCTATGAATACAATAGAGCCGGCACTTGATTGTTTTTGTAATCAAGGAAACCCAAAATTGACTGTTTCCATGGTTGTCTGTCCTTCATCGATAATAATATAGAAAGATGGTACCTCACCATAAGGCGCGCCCATATCATGGAGACTAAGTCTTGCAACATATTCTCCTGGGTTTAGACCTTCAATCACAATGATTCCGTCCCTACAATTCGCGTCTGCTGCAGGGTCACCATTCAGATAAAGCGTGACTAACAAATTTGTATCACAAGCTAGTTGATTATCATCAGAGACGGTCCAGTTTATTTGGAGGGTACCTGTATTGCCGGGCTGCACACAATTGCCACCCACACACTCTTGCCCCTGTGGACAGCGTTGGTTACACCTTCCACAGTGATTGGGATTGATTAGTATATCAACACAATCACTACCACATTTAATTAAACCAGACTGACATCCATCTTCTTCCTGGCATTCTCCATCAACGCATTCTCCTTCATTACCACAAGGGGATCCATTAATTACGGGGTCCCCGGTACAGATTCCACTAACGTTTATCCTATCATTTTCAGTGCAATCGTTTCCATCATTGCAAGGATCTCCTTCATTAACACATTCACCATTGTCGCATATTCCTGTCGGGCATACATTCTTACATTCACCGCAGTTATTTGGATCAGTATTTGTGTCTGTGCAATTGCCATCACAGACGGTCTTTTCTGGATTGCATGCTTCATTGAAGGCTTTAAGTTCGCAGATCTCTCTCGCCAAAGCACGATGTATTGGGTTAAGGATCTTTTTTAACCTTCCTGTTTTAGGATTTAACAGCTTCGGTTCATCACCGTCACAGACTAACTCGTGTTCCGTTTTCCCATGGTAGTAGTTGTCATCATTATCGTCATCTGCAAACACCGGAAGTGTCAAAAATGTCACCGCAAAAATAACCGTTAATAAATATATGAATCCATATCGACTCATTCGTATCATATCATTACCTCCTTAATTTTATGCATTCGGATTTATTATGGCCACGAAACGAGAGAGAGTCCGAAGCTTAGAAACGACTAGCCCCCGACAGAATTGATGTGGTTCTGCCAGGGGCACGGTAGACAAAATTTAAGTGGTTTATACATAGAAAGCCTCAAAGAAAAAGGTTAAAGGGGAGAAATAAAAATTATAAAATCAATCAAAATTTTAAAACACTTTAGAGCAGATTGGCCCCACTAGTGGTTTTTCGTGTCGAAGCTGTACTTCCCATAAACATTGATGTGCTCAAAACGAGTTGGCCATAAGTATGCTGGACCTGTGTTAGGAAATCCTTAGCGTTACTTTTCGTTCCATTGATTGTCACACCCCATATACCGTTCAATCGGTTGTCACGGCAGTTTCTCGCGCAAATTCCAGCGCCACCAAAAACTCCACCGGGGCATGATTGTCCGTAAAAACCATTCCTGCATCCCCTTTGACGGCAGCCGGTGTGCCGATAGCAATGGGCTGCTTACCGGCCAGTAGCCAGATGTTTTGGATCTCTCTTGCACCCACCCGAACGACGTTCACGTGCGTAAAATCCGACTTCAGGGTTTTGATCATACTGTTCACAAGGCGGCTTTCCAAAAAATGCCCCATCACGTTTACGGCGTAAACCCCACCGGGAGTCAGTTTTTCGGCCACCAGTTGATGAAACTGCCGGGTTACCAGGTGAAACGGAATGCGACGCAGACCGTGAAATGCGTCGTTCATAATCAGATCGTAGCTGGTTGGACGTGCGGACAGGACCCGGCGCGCGTCACCAACATAAACGTTTAAATCGGGGGAAAGTTCGAAGAATCTCCCTGCCGCATCCACGATGTCCTTGTCTATTTCGGCCACGTCCACCACGACATCGGGATGCCGGTGTTTGATAAAGCCGGGCATGCTGAATGTGCCGCCGCCGAGAAAAAAGCATCGTTTGATGCCGGGCAATTTCTCCGCAATGATCACCCCGTGCCGCTGGTATTTAAGCCCGGGATTTTTGCTGCCCAGTTTCACCGCGCCTTCGAGGGCGCTGTCGACAATCAGAGAGCGCACCGCCGGATCCTTTTTCGCAGATACCACCTTGATGCGATGATAGCCGTTGCTTTTATCCATGAGAACATTATCCGTCCTGTGGGCGCTGACGGCTGTATAAAGCAAAACGACCACAATCAGGCCGAAGATGCCTGCGATAAACTTCCTGCCTAAAAAAAACGTCGCAAACACAAACGCGGCGGCACTATAGTAGGAGCCGGAAACGCCCAGCATCGGGAGCAGAAGATAGCCTGTCACCAGAACACCAAGTACACTTCCAACCGTTGAAAAAGCATACAGCCGGCCCGCGCTTTTGCCCGAGCCTGCCTGCTTGGCTGTCAAGGCCACACAGATCGGCAAAACCGTTGCACCGATGCCTGCCGGGGGTACGGCCAGGATTAGAGTGACCACCAGCGGCCCCAGGATCATTCCGGTACCGGAAAACACTTTGACGACCCGGTCACCCATCAGCCCTACCAACACCACCCAGGCCGAGGAAAACGCCGCCAGCCACCATATGAGCTGTGAATGCGAACCGGTCTTGCGGGTCGAAAGCATGCCGCCCAAATGATAACCGACGGCCAGTGCGGCCAGCACCACGCTGATGGCAGCCGTCCAGCAAAAAAGGGTATTTCCGAAAACCGGAGCAAGCAGCCGCGGCAAAGACAGCTCCACGATCATCGTCTGAACGCCCAGAGCGAACACCAGCGCCAATACGGCCGGTTGCATGGTTTCTGTGGCGGTGGCTTTGGCCTGATGAGATTTTTGCTTCATAACTTGTCCTCGCGGTGTTGTTATTATTTTGGCAGCCCGGGTATGAAGCGCCGGAAGGGAAGCTAAGAAAAGAGGCAGGGCCATTTATGGGCCCTGCCCGTGTTCGTATTGCTCAGTTTGTGAACAACACCTTCCCCTGTGGATGTGCTTTTTCTTTTTGCCCCTTACAAATGCATTAGGGTCAGCCGCTGACGGCTTTTTGGGCGTCCTTCCAGGCTTTCTCGTAATCCCTGACGACCTTGTCGAATCTGCCCGCACCGATCTGTTCCAGGGCATGGGTGGCGTGGTTCAACGCTTTGGAGATATGCCCGGGATCACCACCGGCCGCTATGGCATCGTCGATGGCAGTCATTGCGATGCGGGAAGCCGCGGCCACCAGATCGTCGCTGTAACCGGAAAGATCTTAAACCGTCTGCCTTCATAAGCTCGTTAACAGCCTTATTACGCTCCTTGAGCACCTTTTTGTCTTTGATGCGATCCCCGTCAATCCGATACTCGGGATTCGGGGCCTTTTCCAGTTTAACCATCGTCTTGCCGATGCAGATGTTCTCGGCCAATGCGGTGAGCGGCAGCGCCAGCAGCGCGAGCGCCGCCGCGACACCGAGGCGCTTTGCCATCCTGCTGCTATTTAATGCCTGATCCAAATTCCCAACGCGACCAGCGCGCAGCTCGCGTGACCTGGCTTCCTCAATCCCTCACGGACAGCCGAGCTCGTCCATGGCATCGAGCGTGGCGGCCGCGAAGTCTGGGACCTCTGGTCCCTCGACGAAATCGCGGACGCTCTGCTGGCCATCGGAGCGGAGGTAGGCGCGGAAGAGGTTGAAGCAGGCCAGACCGAGGCTGCCGCGATCGAGCATGGTCGAGGCGCGCTCGATGCGGCGTCGGACGAAGTCCTCGTGGTTCGACTGCGCCCGCGGGTGGCCGCCGGTGCCGAAGATGGTGCCCTCGGCCAGGCCCTCGTCGAAAAGGGCGATGAGCCCGGCAAGGTCGAGGGGCGGCGGGTCGTCGCTCACGCCGTTGCCGCTGAGATTAACGTACCAGGGGTCTGTATCGTCAGTGCTGTCGATGCGCAGCGCCGCGCTATCCGCGCCTTCAACCCCAGGCGCGAACTCGACATCCACCGTGATCGAGCCCGTGCCGAGCTCGTTGGGGAATTCGGGCGCGCTGGTGATGGCGAAAGCGCCCGTTTCGTCATCAATTATCTCGACGCCCCACACAATCGAGTCGAAGCCTGTCCCGGTAACCGAAAAAGTCACCATCGATAACTCGCCGGTCTCGACGTCTCCGAAATCGTACTCAGCGGGATTTATACAGTCCTCAACGCCGTCCCAGGCGACACAGATGTTCTCAGCCGTTGCCGTGAGCGGTATAGCGATAATGGCCGCTGCCGCCAGCAACGCCATCAACACGGCCCATCTCCCTGGGGCCCCGATGCCTGAAAAGCCCCTGCTTCCAACAATGCGCTTGCAATTCATTTCTACCTCCTTTCGATTCCAAACGGTTGTGGTTTGCCTCCTTCCCCCAAACACCGGACCTGAATGTTGAGCCGGATGCGGCGTGCTCAACAGTACAGCCGTTTCGTTACGATCACCGGTGTCTCAACTCGATGATGGTTCAAGAGAACAGCAGCGGCAGCAGAAAACAGGGGGGGGTCAGGTTCCGATTTAGATGACAAGCGTAGCAAAAGGACGTTCCGATTCAAGCGCAAGCCGCAGCGTTCTAATCCACATTTCCGTAAAAATCGTGCCGAAATATGGTGCTGGCAATTATCTCATCAATTTCAGTGGGTTAATCTGAATTAAACGGCTATGGTGCCGCCTGAAACATGCGCATTCGTGAAGCGGGTTAAATGCAATTGTGGGTTGTTATACTTAGTTGGTATGGCATTGCGGTGAAACCGGCGGGTCGATTAAACGGCCTGGATCAGAGCGATACATCGTCCCGACCGCTTACTTGAATGGCAAATCTCACCCTGCTCAGGATAGAATGAAATTAAGCCTTATTCAATCCACCGACCATTATCCGTCTGATCCCTATCAAAGGCGATCAGGATTGTCAAATTCAATTATCGGCCACATCGGCCACCACTGTCGGATCCCTACTTTCTGAGGATTTTTCCTACACTTTTGGAATTTTGAAAAGCTAATTTTCGGAGGAATATATTTTTCAATTTGGAGAAAAACTGTCCAGACTAATCTTAGCATTTTTTAGTCCATGAGATGCTTCTTGAAATAAAACTCTTTGAAATAATTATATTTTTTAAATTCCAATGTGATGAACGTCAATTACAATTCCCGCGAGGAGAAATAATAATTATTGCCATGAGGTTAGTTTATGCCTCATATTTGCGCATCAGGGGGGTAAGGAAGCCATCCTGATCGATTACAATAATAGAATTTTGTGACTGGTGTTTGTAAATTTTAACTTAAATCCCCTCGATGTAACTTTCTGGTAATATTGTTTAGTTGATCATAAAAACCCTGGCCCTCAGGGCCAGGTTACTGAAAAAGGCTCTGCCATAAAAATTACAACTGTTTGATTTATCAAATCCAATGTTTATTGCTCCGACATTTGCAATGACGACGCATGGCGGAGTCGGTTTAATGCTGATCCACCTGTTCTCAAGCACGGTTCAACAAACTTTGCAATGGCACCAGATGATGTTTAATGGCACTATCGTGTTTGAGTGCACGGTTTCTTGGGTTCATGCCCTCTGGGGTCGGATTTTTACTCTGTCTTGTTCCTTTGGCCATAGATTGAAAAAGGGCATAAGTAGCTTATGTCATATGATAAAACTCTACGTCATCCCTTATAAAAAACCAACCATGCTTAAAGGTCCAGAAAATCCGGCATTAAATGCCGGAGTAAATTTAGCATTTTCTACCGAATATCCAAAACCAGCGGCAATTGCATTTCAACGATGTCTCCAACTTCAATCCCACGGCTGCGAAACCAGCTCTGGTTCACTTCGAGCGCATAGGCCGCCGGCAGCAACGAAGGATAATGCTTGTCCGTTTGCAGTGGTGCCATGTCCTGGATACTGAAAATCCGACCGGCATCATCAAGATACGCGATTGACAGCGGGATAAAGGTATCTTTCATCCAAAAATATCTCGGCTGCAGGTCAGCGAATATGAATAGCATGCCCCGATCCTGGGGCAAATCAGTGCGATGTGATAAGCCACAGACGCGTGCACTGGGCGTGGTCGCCAACTCAACGGTAAGTTGTTGATCCTTGATGGAAACGGTGGCGGTCGGCAACTCAATAGGACAGGCCATGGCCTTGATCGATAGCGCTATTAAGATTAGTATTACCCCACAGAATTGATTGAGCCTCAAGCTGAAATTGTCGCGCAATAAGGAAAGTCTCATTGATAGATTTCCACCGGCGGGCCAGGGTTGATGAATATCTTGATATTTCAAAAAGACTCATATAAAATATAGAGAACAAAGTAAACCGAAAAGGCAAAGCTGCCAAGCAGTGACGCAAAGCCACGGGTCCTTGACACTCAGTCTGTGACCGCCGGGCTGCCGAAATTACTCCTTTCCAATCTTCCGATCCGGAATCCAGCGGATTTTCAATTTGCGCCACCAAATTGTTGGCAGGCTTACCGACAATTTTCAGTCAAAACTTCCATGATTGCGGGACAGCTGCTTTAGCCTTGCTTTTTCAAAATCCCGGGAGGCATTTATGAAGAAATTTATGAAGTCGATCTGTTTCTTTACGATACTGCTATTGCCGGCAGCATCCTTTGGGAGTGGCGCCGAATTCTCATTGGGTGCGTGGTACCAAAAACCCAGCGGCACCTTATCTTTTGACAAAACGACCCGCGCCGATGATCTGGACCTCGAAGATGACCTCGGCTATGATGACAAATGGCAGCCCAGTGGTCGTTTAAAAATTATCATGCCCAAATTTATCCCCAACCTTTACCTGATGTACACCCACATGAAATGGAGTGAAACCGGCAACAAAGAGGTGGATTTCAGCTTTGGAGGGATTGATTTCAGTGCGAATATAGATTTCGATTCGGAATTGAAGCTGAATCATCTGGATGCTGCTCTGTTTTACGGCATATCCGGTATTCGCACGGCCACGAAGGACGTATTCAATATCGATATCGGGCTCAACTTCAGATTGCTGGATTTCAGGGCGGAAATTGAACAAAAAGACATTGGTGCGAAGGAATCGGTAAGTTATTTTCTGCCGGTACCGATGATTTACGGCGGCATGCAAATTGAGCCCCTAAAGTGGTTGGCTCTGGATCTGGAAGGACGCGGAATTGCGTATAGCAACAATCACTATGCCAGCCTGATCGCCAGACTGAAATTTGCGCCTTTTGGCCCCTTGTTCGTGGCCGGCGGCTACCGATATGATAATATAAAAATTGACTATAAGGATGTCGATGTCGATGCCGAATTCAAAGGCCCCTTTGCCGAAATCGGCTTAAGATTTTAATTGATAGTGATATAGGTCCTATAAGTCATATAGGACCTATATCGGTTTAAAGGCAAAATTCAATTGACCTTCTGCCGAGCGCCGCACCTGAAGGTGTCCGCGCCAATTTTGGTCATCCTGGGCTGGGTAATCCTCGCGGAAATGGGCGCCCCGGCTTTCTTGACGGCGTAAGGCCGCTTGCAATATAATTTCAGCCGACTGCGCCGCAAAACGCAATTCCAATACCCGCTGCACCTGACGAGGCTCATTGCTGAGGGGCAGGAGATCGGCCTCTTTTTTGACGGCATCGACGGCCGCTGTCGCCCGGGCTAACCCGGGCCGGTTTCGGAGAATTCCGCCGTCGGTCCAGAGGATTTTACGAAGCTCGACCAACAGACGGGCCGCGGCTGATTTCACATCGGTGGCTTCGTTGCCGGATCCCGCTTCATCGAACTCCCCTGACCGCAAACCGGACCGGTCGTCGGGGATATTATTAGCCCACTGCCCTGCCGCCTGCCCGGCCCTGGCGCCGAATACCACGGTTTCGGTCAGGGCATTTCCAGCCCGGCGATTGGCACCATGCAGCCCCCCGGTAACTTCACCGGCGGCAAATAGACCCGAGACCGAGGTTGCCCCCCCCGGGTATCGATGCGAAGACCGCCCATCACATGGTGTGCCAGGGGTGCCACTCGCACGGCTCTGTGTTTTGCGCCATACCGTTCCCCCAAAATCTGGCGGGTTGACGCTGAAAAGGGTTCGCCACGCCATTGTGACTCAGATACATCACGCAAATCCAACCAGACACAGTTCCCATGGCGGTAAATCTCCGTGTAGAGCGCCTGGGCCAGGCGGTCCCTGGCTTTGATGCCAGCCGGTCGCTCGGTAATATTATGCTTTTCGTGGATGTCCTCGTGGTTATCATTGTACAACCGCCCGCAATCTGCAAGCACCGGCGGGATCAAAAACGGCGGGCAACCCCGTTCTGCCAATCCCAGGGGATAAAATTGTACAAATTCCATGTCTTGCAGGACAGCTCCGGTGCCAAGCGCCAGACAATATCCATCGCCCAGCATTCGCTTGGGATTGTCATGTCTCAAATAGATTCCAGCGGCCCCGCCCGAGGCCAGGACAATGGCTTTGGCGCTGATTGCAATCCACCGGTTGGCATCCGTTGCAAATGCCAGGGCAGTCGACGTATCCGGTCTGGCCTTCAGGTCGGCGACCACAAGCCGGCCCATAAAGCGAATTCCCATGGCCCTAGCCTTGCGGATCAGGCAGTTGATAATTTCCTCACCCCAAATGAACGGGCGGCCCTCAGAAATGAGGTTGCCCCGGTGAAAGCTGCCATGAATGCCCCATTTCACCAATTCCTGCAGCCGCCGGGGGCCTTCTTCGGCCAACGCTTGCGCCAGTTCCACCTGATTGATTCCGCGACCGGCTTCAAGGGTTCGTCGCAAATGGCTGGCAAATGGCGCTCCCGGCGGGGTGCCGGCAAAAACACCGCCGCTTAAGGTCGTACAAGTTCCTTTGCCGGGGGAATGCTTTGAAATCACGGCAACATCACAGCCCGGGCTTTTAGCGGAAATGGCGGCCCGCAGGCCGGCGGCACCGCTGCCGATCACCAGAACGTCACATTTGAATTGCTCCACTGCTTTCTCCCTGCTTCATTGAATCATTGACAACTCCGAATTGAGTTTTAAATAAATATAGGGTATTATATAGAATATTCGACAAAAATTATAAAGCGACAATTGGATCTTTATCTATGAAAGCCCCCAAATCATCACAGCGCTCCAGACAGGGTGACCGGCGGTCGCGCATCGACCGCAGATGGATTAAAACACAATATCATGGAGAAGAAAGACGCAGCGGAATCGATCGCCGGTCGGAAATAGAAATCAGAGGCTTGAATAGAAATTTACCGGCAGCGAATACTTCCGAACCCCGAAAAATAGACGGATTGGAACGGCTGATGGTGTCAACTACCATCCAGCTGGAAGCCGTCACCCGACTGCTGCTCGAGAAAGGAATCTTTGAAGAAGAAGAATTGTTGTCCATGATGAAAACAGTTCAATTGGAATATAAAAACAATTCGATCTAGCCCCACCCCCGCAGTTTGCGTTTTCCTTTAATCAGCAGAAAATTCGATCTCACTCTAAATTCAAATTAACAGATAAATCGCCACAACCCCATATCAATTTTAATTAAAAGCCATATTGCAGATTTGAAATTAGGACTAATATTACAAATACCGTTTGGGCGTTGCGGATTTTTTGATTAGATAAAAGGAGAACAATTATGAATGATAATGCCAAAGCCATGGTTCTGGCATCCTTAGTGGCCGATGCGCTCGCACTTGGCGTTCACTGGATTTACAATACGAACGTGATCGATAAAAAGTGGGGACGGGTGGAACATTATATCAAGCCGCAAAGGCCTACCTTTCATCCATCGAAGGACCTGGGGGAATTTACCCATTATGGCGATCAAACCCTGCTGCTGCTGCGATCAGTTTCTGGAGGTAATGGATTTGACAAAAACAAATTCACCGAGCAGTGGCAGGTTTTTTTCAAAACCTATGAGGGATATATTGACGGCGCCACCAAGGCCACCCTTGAGAATATCAAAGCCGGCCAGGAACCGACGGCGGCGGGTTCGGATTCGGATGACTTCGCCGGGGCCGCGCGAATCGCCCCGCTGGTATACTGTTATCGAAACGATCTGACGCAGCTGATCGACAGTGCCCGGGACCAGTCCGCAGTAACCCACAACAATCAGGAAGTTATTGACAGCGCCGACTTTTTTGGCAGGGTCGCTCTTACTGTCTTGAAAGGAGAAAAACCGGTAAAGGCAATCCAACAAACTGTAACGGAGCATTTTAACCGGAAACCATTTTCCGAATGGGTTGCGGAGGGTATCAAAAGCGCGCAAGAAGATACCCGCCAGGCTATGCTGGATCTGGGGCAAATGTGCGAAATCCAGGCCGCATTTCCCTGTGTAATCCACCTGATCGCCAAGTACGAGGATAATCTGAAGGAAGGCTTGATCGAAAATATCATGGCCGGTGGCGATTCGGCGGGTCGCGGCCTCACCGTCGGCATGGTTTTGGGAGCTCACCTGGGTATGGAAGCCATCCCGGAAAAATGGCTGTCGGAGCTCAAGGCTTACCAGGAGATTGTCGAACTAATGGATCAGATCGATCAGACAACGAACGGCTAGAAGTATTGAAAAAGATGAATTCAGAGACGATAGGTGATCATGAAAACCATCGCCGCGCCGCTTGAAGGACTCGTTATTGTTGAACCCCGGGTATTTGGGGACAACCGGGGTTTTTTCTTGGAAACCCACCATCGTCGGAGATACCGCGAATTGGGAATCGATCGCCGCTTTGTCCAAGACAATCTATCGTTTTCGGTGAAGGGAACGCTCCGAGGTCTTCACTTTCAAGTGGCAAAACCCCAGGCCAAGCTGGTTCAGGCATTGACCGGCGAGATTTTTGATGTGGCCGTGGACATTCGACCGGATTCGGCCACCTTCGGCGATTGGTTCGGCATACGATTATCGGAGCGAAATAAACGCCAGCTGTTCATTCCGGAAGGCTTTGCCCACGGTTTTTGTGTGCTTAGCGAAAAGGCCCACTTTTCATACAAATGTTCTGAATATTACGATCCCCAGGATGAAGGCGGAATCCTCTGGTCGGATCATGACCTGGCGATAAACTGGCCCATAGAAAACCCGATATTATCAGAAAAAGACAGCCGGTTTCCACTTCTGGCCGATCTCAACCCGGCCGACTTGAGGCGCCGACCATCAGATAACGATTCGCTCCGTTAAGCAAAATCAAACGACACCCATGAGACGCGAAATTGCAGAATGGACACGTGATGAGAATTATCATCTTCGGCTTCAAAGGGCAGTTGGGACATGAGCTCATGCGCCAGGGCCGGGCTTTGAATTTGGATATTCAGGGGATTGACCTGCCCCAGACCGACATTACCGATCTTGACCAAGTCATCGATGCCTTTGCTGCCCATCGCCCCTCACAGGTGGTGAACGCCGCGGCATACACCAACGTTGACGGTACCGAATCCGAAATTGAGCTGGCAATGTCGGTCAACCGGGATGGTTCGGCCAATATTGCTCGACTCTGTGCTGATAACAAAATTCCGCTGATTCACATATCCACCGATTATGTCTTTGACGGCGAAAAAGGCCGCCCATACCAGGAAACAGATCCTGTTTCCCCCATCGGCGTTTACGGACGGAGCAAGGCCGCAGGCGAATCCGCCGTGCGATCCGCATTAACGCAACATATTATTTTGCGAACAGCCTGGTTGTATGGATCCCACGGCCACAACTTCGTGAAAACCATGATAAGACTTGCCCGGGAAAAAAAGGAGATTCAGGTCGTCTCGGACCAGTATGGTACCCCCACCGCCGCGGCCGATTTGGCTGAATCGATTTTGAGGATTTCAGATATTATCCAGAAGCGGACTGCTGTCGAGTGGGGGACATACCACTATTGCGGACACGGGATCCTATCCTGGCATGAATTTGCCGAGGCGATCGTGGACATATGCCGTCAAAACGGTCGGGTAAGGGTGGAACGGGTCCGAGCCATTAAAACCGCTGATTACCCCACCAAAGTGAGGCGACCGCGTTATTCAGCCTTAGATTGCAGCCTGATCAAAGAACATTTTGGAATCGACCCCAAGCCCTGGCGCAGCAGCTTGGCAATCACCGTTCACGACCTTCTCTCATCCGCCGCCGATTTGCCGCAGGATTTAACATAACTTTCTTAAATATAAAGAGATAAATCAAATCACCCCGCAGAATACCTTGATTTTTTTCAAATTTCATTTTAACATAAAGATAGCATTGGGGATATAATCAGAATTGGTCGTTGTATGCGAATACAACAAGAGGTGTCCGGAAGGCGAGCACCTGATATCTTGAGATTGTTGATTGAAAATGAATAGAACCTTCGTTTTCAACCATCGTTCAACCGGTATTCAGATGACTTCCACCCCCCCCATACGCTGTTTCTGCTGATTACTCCACCCTGAAAAAAACAATATCCGATTGATGCTTATGGAATCGATTCCTGATAGACATACACCGGTGCTGGTGGTCGATGACGACGAAGGCCTCCTGTTAAGCATAAAAGCAACATTGGTCAGCTCCGGTCTCCCGGAGCCGGCCTTGGTCTCCGACAGCCGCAATGTCATGGCTTTAATGAGGGATCACCACTATCAGCTCGTAATATTGGATCTGATGATGCCCCATCTCGATGGTATCGGGGTCCTTAAAAAGATAAAACTTGAATTTCCGGATTCGGAATGTGTGGTCGTCAGCGCCAATGACGAAGTGGCTACCGCCGTGGAAGCCATGAGTCTGGGGGCTGCCGATTATCTTGTCAAACCGCTTAACGGAGAAAAACTGATTGCCCTGGTAAATCGCAGCCTTGAAAAATACAATCTACAGGATGAGTTGGCACGTTTTGGCGGGAAAAAAGTTTATTCCGAACTGAAAAATCCCCAAGCTTTCGCCGATATGGTGGCCGAAGATGAATCCATGGCCCTGGTCTTTCACCAGGTCGAAGCCGTTGCCAACACCGACTACAGCGTGGTGATTAACGGAGAATCAGGCACCGGCAAGGAAATGCTGGCCCGAGTGATCCATCGCATCAGCAAACGTTCAAAGGCGCCCTTCTATGCAGTGAATATGGCATCTTTTAGCAAAACCATATTTGAAGATGAATTCTTCGGCCATGCCAAAGGCGCCTATACCGATGCCTCCAGCGACCGCCGGGGATTTTTCGAAGCGGCCCACGGCGGTACGCTTTTTTTAGATGAAATTACGGAGCTGGAGCCGTCTTTACAGGCAAAATTGCTGAGAGTTATCGAGGAGCGCGAGTTCTATCGATTGGGCAGCACTGAAATCAGAAATGTCGATGTCCGCATTATTGCCGCCACCAATCGTGACATTAATGAAGAAATAATAAAGAACCACTTTCGGGCGGACCTGTATTACCGCATCAATATGTATAACATTAAGATCCCTCCGTTGAGGGAGAGAAAAGATGACATTTTGCCGTTGGCCAAGCATTTTCTCAAGATCCACGCCAGGGCTAATAATAAGAAAATCCATAGCCTGGCTCCGGAGCTGGCGGATAGGCTGCTGCAGTCATCGTTCCTGGGCAATGTCAGGGAACTCGAAAATATTATTGCCGGTGCGGTGTTATTGGAGCGGGGAAAGACGCTGACCCTGGCCTCGGCCCACAATCTGTTGCCTTACAGCGGCCCGGAGCGCCGCAAGAATGTGGAGTTGCTCAAGTTGGACGAGCTTGAAAGACGGCATATCAAACGCGTGCTCGAGGTTACGGGCGGCAATCGACCCAAAGCTGCAAAGATACTTGGCATTAATGTTTCAACCGTATATCGCAAATTAGAAAAATACAATTTGACGGATAATTTTTGAAAGGGTGAAGTTATGTCGGATGGCTTGGATGTTATTGTTATAGATGACGATCCAGGTATATGTGAAGTTATCGCAGAGCTGATTGAAAGTTTTTATACCTGGGGTATAGTCGAATGTTTTTCAAATCCGAATGAGGCCATAGAGTTTTGTCTGAATCGGGATATCGGTGTAGCAATCTTCGTGGTTGACGTGTTCCTCGGCGGCCTGAGTGGATTTTATTTTTTGGATGCCATCGAACAAAAGTACCCCACGGCCCATGAAGATACGATTATCATCAGTGGCAATGCCAGTGATGATGTTGTCAATATGTGCCTTGCATCGAACGTCAATTACCTGCTGGAAAAACCGTTAAAGCCATATGCCTTGCAGCTGGCAGTCAGGGCAATAACTGCCAAATATCTGGATTTTGCAAAGAAACTGCTGCAGGACGAACGCTTTGCGGAAAATGTGGCCCGGCTGTAGCGTTTCGGCAATAAGGCTCCGCTGTTTCCACCCATTGTACAATTTCCGAGCCGTCATTATAACGCAGGACTGATGGTCTTAGTGAGATAAACACTATTCCAACATTTGAAATTTTTTATGGCTGAAGAAGAAATAATTCAAGGTCAAGCGCTGGAGCAGCTTTTCAGGGATCTGCAAGCCGATGAAATTCCCCTGTCACTGGTGTGGCCGAATGTCGACGACATGCAACCTGCGCCCGTAGCTGAAGTTAGCGAACGAGGGAGTGCGAACCATTTTTTAATCGACACCCCGGAAGTCTGCCGCAAACTCAAGGAAGAGTCAAACCTGCCGTACATGGTTTTTAAGTTCACCGACTCGGAAGATATCAAGTATGTTTTTGAAGCAGATACCTGGCAATTTTTCGGGGACAAGGTTTGGATCAGATTACCTCAGATGGTTCACCGCTATCAACGGCGCAAACTCTTCCGGCTGGAAGCCCCACCCGGCACCCGTCTGTATTTCAATATTAAAGATATCCGCTGCAAACTGCTCGTTGTCAATGTCAGTATGGGCGGAACCCTCGGGGTTCTGGTCAGGTTAAGGCCCAAAATGGAAGAAATCTTAAGGCCTTTCAACGCTAAGATATTGCAAAACGCCGAACTGTTGTTTCCTTCCAGAGACCGCAAAAAAAAGGGATCAATCGTTAATATAGGACAGTTTCAATTGTTAAGACAGAATAGAAACCCGGCAACCGGAAAGTTTGAATGTGCGATTGAATTTAAAAAGCTCAGCACCACCGAACGGAAAAGATTGAAGAATCTGTTCTACAAATGGCAACGCGATTACCTGCGCAAAAGAAAATTCCTGCGCCAATAAAGTGCTGCAAATTCTCTCCGGAAGATTGGCGGACCGTCAGAGGCGGGCCACTAAAAGATCGACTCGTCGACTTAATGGCGGCGTGAAGCGAATTGCATCAATGGGCATCTTCGTCGTCAATAATAGATAACCCGGTTCAGGGCGACTCCCCTTTATACCTTAAGCGTCATTCCTTCCCGCGCAAAAAATATCTCACTGTCTTCTTCACGCTGCCGGCGGCATAGCTTTTTGGCGATGTCATCAATTTGTGAATCCGTACGCAGGGGATCGTGGTGGAAAATCACGAGCCGTTTTACCGCTGCCCGCCTGGCTGTTTCAACGGCATATTCTATGGGGGAATGACCCCAGCTTTTTTTTCGGATTCATATTCCGCTGAAGTATATTGACCGTCATGTATCAACAGATCGGCCTCGCGAAAAAAGGCCTCCATCCGGGCATTTTCCTCCCGGGCAGCCAGGTCGCCCTCGGCCGCGAGCAGTTCATCATAGGCCGGATCTGCCGGATCCCCGCTGAAGACATTATAAAAGGGTTCGGTGTCAAAGGCCGTGCAAATGACGCTGCCTTGATATTCGATGCGATATCCCAGTGCCAGCAGGGGATGATTCAGGTATTTGGCGGTCAATACAATTCCATCACCTAGGTCGTAGCGCCCCTCCTTTAAATCAATATACTCGATCTGTGCTGCCAACTCCTCCTGCCGGACCGGAAAATATCGATAGGACATTTGACCACCGATGACATCTTTGAGGGGATCCTCTTCACAGGTAATGGGTCCGTGAATTTTAAGACGTGTCCCGGGAAAGTAGATGGGAGCAAAGAAGGGCAGCCCTAGAATATGATCCAGGTGGGTATGTGTTAAGTATATCTCCGCGCTGAAATGTCCATTGTCAATTATTTCAGCGGCCAAGGTGTCACCCAGGTTGCGAATCCCTGAACCGGCATCGATGATGATCAGTCGATAGTGATCTTTTACCTTAAAGCGCAATTCCAAGCATACCGTGTTGCCGCCATATTTAACGGTATCCGGTCCCGGGCTGGGAATAGACCCTCTGACCCCCCAAAATTTTATTTCAATGGCGCTACCCATTTCGGACGACCTCCAGAAAAAATTTGGCACGCTCAATTTCAGCGGGAACATCATCTTCTATATCACTTAACATATTCCTGTCCACCCCTAATTCACCCATCAATAAGGTCATTTTGGAATCATCGATAAGTGAATCCCCCGCGTTGCCGATGTTTAGTCGAAGGGCTAGCTGGTTGGCCAGTTCCACAGTAGATACAAACTCGCAATTCTGGTCGGAACAAGCATCTGGACGGTGGTGATTGGATAGTGTTTCCACCAGGGTGGCGCCCAGGCGCCACTTTTTAGCGATAATGCCGCCCACCGCGCCGTGATCGATCCCTAACGCCCGGGTTTCGCTCCGGTATAATGAACTTTGGCTGCTCGCGGCATTAGAGCAGATCCGGTAGTACTCTTTCGGAAATTCTATCCGCAGCGGCAGTTTCCCGAGATCACGCAGAAGTCCGGCAACAAAATATTCTTCCCGGGCGGCTACCGGCACGCCAATCAAGGTGGACAGGGCTTTGGCGACGACTCCGACGCATAATGAATGCTGCCAAAAGTCATCGGCGGAAAAGAATTGATTCTCCGCTTTGCCCTTTAAGTTGTCAAGGATACTGAAGCTGAGTGCTAGATTTTTGACCGTGTTCACACCGAGCATGATGATTGCGCGGGTAAGGGAGGAGATCGGTTTGCCCAATGAAAAATAGGCGGAGTTAATTAATTTCAACACCCGGCCGGTAAGCACCGGATCCAGGGAGATAACGCGTTGGAGATCGTTGGCAGAGGCTTGTGGATCATTGCAGGTCTCCAACACCTTGACAACGGTCGTAGACAGGCTGGGCATCCTGACGATATAAGCCTTGATTTTTTTTAGATAATTATCCCGTATTAAATTACAATCGTTCATTGGTGAGCGTAAACCAAGTGACCGAAAGCTTGGCCTTTAGTCTGGGTATCTTGGTTCAATGGTATTTCAGCCTGAAAAAAAATTTGATTAACAATGGCTTTGTTGGGCGACCAATTTTGCAGCTAGGGTGCATTGTAATCACCGCGATAAAATTTGCTAACTTCCAAAGAAGCCGTCACCAGAGTCTGGTTGATGATCCGCTTGAGATCTTCGTCTTCGGGTAGTGATTCTAATGCCGGAGCCAGGTTTTCCTTTTCCTGATCGATTTTCCGGATTAGCGGATCAATGTTCTTGAGGGTGGTTAACGGATCCGCCAGTTGGTGTCGGTATTGATCGAGCAGACCAATCAGTTTCTCGGTTCGATCGATAGCAGACGCCTTGTCAAAATTAGATGGCGTAACCATCTGAATTCCGTTTAACGAATTGATAAATGTCGTCGCACGAACTTTGGCATCTTCCTTTTTCGCATTTTCAACACTTTCATTTAAAATATCGCCGAACCTTGGTCCAGCCGGCGCCTGGGGTGCTGATTTTGTTTTGGGAAAAATATCGTTTACCGGAGTCTCATTGTCGTGTATTTTCATGTCAGCGATTTCCTTGATTAATAGGGCTCAAAATTACCATCATGTCGCGGAGGATTCCCGATGGAGCGAATTATAGTGTAATTGTCTTGTAAATTAAAACGTCTATTGCAAACAGTGCAATTTTCATGCAAGGAGATCATTTTTTCAAAATTAAAAACCTTGTTTATACCGATATCGGTATGAATGCGTTGGCCACGCAGTTGGCAGGCTTGAGACTCGCACCGGTTCAATGCAAGGGCTGGGGTCATCCGGTAACAACCGGTTTGCCGACCATGGATTACTATCTCAGCAGCGAATTGATGGAACCCGAAAACGGTCGAAATCACTATTCCGAAATACTGGTCCGTCTGCCCCAACTGGCCCTGGCTTATAAGCCCCCTATCCTTCCCCCGCAGCCCAGAAAAAGAGAATCTTTCGGCATCCGGCCGGAAGCATTTGTGTATTTAACAACTCAATCTTTGTTCAAATACCTCCCCCAGTTCGACTATATTTTTCCGCGAATTGCCGGAGAAGTGCCTCATGCTCAATTTGTTTTCATATCACATTCCACCTCAGCAGTCACCGAACAGTTCCAGAGGCGACTTGACAGGGCTTTTGCGGCCTTCAATCTTGATTCAGATAAATTCTGTCTCTATCTTCCCAGATTAAATTTCCCAGATTTTTTAAGTTTAAATCTGGCTGGCAATGCCCTATTGGACTCTTTACACTGGTCCGGCGGCAAAACAACCCTTGAGGGGGTTTGGAGCGGTCTGCCGGTGGTCACCTGCCCTGGGAATTTTATGCGTGGACGGCACAGCTACGCGATGCTGACGATGATGGGAATCGACTCGACCATCGCGGCGGATGAAAGTAACTACATACAAATTGCGGTCCGACTTGGGATGGACGACAATTGGTATGCAGCGCAAAAGAAATTGATAGCAGATAACAAAGGCAAATTGTTCAACGATCGCAGCTGTATACGAGGGTTGGAGAACTTTTACCGTGGCGTCGTTAGAAACTCAGTGCCTGATCCCGCAATAGCTAAAGTCGCGGATCCGACTTAGTGACGCATAGGAGACTAATTTTTTACCGCTGCATTAGATATTGTGTTTCCGGCGGGGCAGCAATGACGCAGCATTTAGGTTAGGTTTCGGGTGTCGGGTGTCGGGTTTCGGGTGTCGGGTTTCGGGGGTCGGGTGTCAGAGATCCAAGGCACTAATTCTTCGTGTGAAACATTGGAATGACGAATGTCGAATGTCGATTGACGAATGGTGGTTTCGCTTTGCTCAGTCGTTCTAAAATAGACAGGACACATTATTCGATGTTCGATGTTGGACGTTCGATGTTCGACGTTCATTAGTTTCTTTTCTTTGATCAGACCGGCCGTTTTTTTGGCCAGAGGCCGCCGCTCGTGTGAAACTAAACACCGCTATAATTTAACCGCATTTATTGCCGGGTTTTGTCAATATTTTGACTGAAAAAAATTTTCACCGTGAAACCCGTTGTTTTTTCAACTTCAGTATCCACCATTCGACTGGGGTTCATTGCTACTTTTCTACAATACCGGCCGGCTTATCATCACACCAATTCTTCGAGAGAATGGCATAAAATTTGCTTTAAAGTCTATTAGTTAGACAGTTACCAACTCAGTTTTGCGCAAATTGTGCAAAGCATTTGTTGGCATCCTTGTAAAGCACTGACAAACAAGCATTTACAATGATTTGAATTGAATTCAACTTTGTCGCGACGGTAAATTCGTTTGAGACATTTGAATTTTGGAAATTCGGATTTGTTCCCCGCCGAGGCGGGGTTTTCGAGTTTCGTATTTCCGGTTTATCCGGGTTAGGTATCGTTAGGCCTTTCCAAGCTAAACGATCACCCGGATTCCCATGATCCCGGTAATTTTATTCGATGGAATTTCTCCCAAACCTATTGCCTGAAAATGAGTCATCAAAGTAAGAATGAATCCAAACGGAGATCCGGCGCACCGGATGGGATCGTAACAAGAGACCCGAGTGCGGTTGATCCACATCATGTAGACGCTAAAATCCAAGAAGCTATCCAGTCCCACCAATCGAACCGGCTCGATACGGCGGAGCAGGCCTATCGGGATATACTGAATACCCATCCCAATCACTCTGAAGCACTGCATCTGCTCGGTCTGATTGCTCAGGAGAAAGGCAACTACTCGGAAGCTGAAAATCTAATCAGCAAAGCGCTTCAATTCAGTCCCCTGAATTCCGGTTACTATAACAGCCTCGGCATAACGCTGCAGAAGATGGGGCAGCCGGAACAGGCCATCGCCAACTATAAAAAAGCCCTGGAATTAAGCCCGGGGTCAGCCGAACTCTACAACAACCTTGCCAATGCCTGCTCTAAACAGGGCCGCAATGATGAAGCCTTGCACTTTTACCGTCAAGCCCTGGCAATCGTTCCTGAATCGGTTGAAGTGTTAAACAACATGGGTACCGTTTTATTGGAACAGGAGAAATTAGAACAAAGTCTGGCCTGTTTTTCGAATGCCCTGGCGATTAACCCGGTTTATACCCGCGCGCTCTACAACGCGGGTTTGGCCCTCCAGAAAATGGGACGTGACCGCCAGGCGTTGGACTATTATCGCGGCGTTCTGAAAATCAATCCGGAGTATTTCAACGCCCACCTCAACATTGGCATTATTTTAAGGGGAAAGCGGCAATGCGACGACGCCATCGACCATTTTCAAAAAGCCCTGAAAATCAAGCCGGACAGTGCCGAAGCTTACAATAATATCGGTACCGCCTTAAGGGCCAAGGGCAATTCATCTCAGGCAGCGGCTTGCTTTAGCAAAGCACTCGAAATTAGGCCGGTTTATCCGGAGGCTTCCAGCAATCTGGGACTTGCCTTCGTGGACGAAAATAAATTGGATGATGCACGGCAATGTTTTGAAAAGGCCTTGCAAATGAAACCCGATTATCTGCCGGCATACAATCATATCGGCAACCTCTTAAATCTTCAAAATAATATCGACGAATCGGTTGCCTATTACCGCAAAGCTCTGGATATCGATTCTCACTGCCCTGAATCGCATTTTAATCTGGGCTGCCGCCTCATGGAGCAAAACCGTCTGGAAGAGGCGGTAGCGTGTTTCCAAAGGGCCATTGAAATCAGACCCCACTACCCTGATGCCTTGAACAACCTGGCCGCCGCCTTGAAGGAACAGGGCCGGCTAAAAGAATCTATTGCCTGCTACCGCAAAACAATCGAGATCGATCCGAGCCTGTCGTGGGCGCACAGTAACCTGTTATTCGCCCTGAATTTTGATCCGGAATCTGAATCCGCGGAGCTTTATGACCAGGCCCAAGCCTGGTGGCGCCGGCACGGCCAAGACCGCGCACCCTCCAGCGATTATCGGAATCGCCCCGATCCGCAGCGCCGTCTTAAAATCGGGTATGTCTCACCGGATTTTTGGCAGCATCCGGTTAGTTTATTTTTTCTACCCTTAATCTCCGGACACGACCGTAACTGGGTCGAGATATACTGTTATGCCGAGGTGGCGCAACCGGATCAAACGACCGAACAGGTCAAACGATACGCGGATCACTGGGTCAGTACCTTAGGATTGACGGACCGGCAAGTCGCCGACAGGATTAAGCAGGATCGCATTGACATTCTAGTGGATTTGGCGGGCCATACCGCCCGCAATCGTTTACTGGCCTTTGCTTATAAACCGGCTCCCATCCAGGTCACCTGGCTGGGCTACGGCAATACAACCGGAATGCCGGTTATTGACTATTTTATTACCGACGAGGTGGCAGACCCGGCCGGAATTGCCGATCAATATTATTGTGAGAAACTCGTTCGATTGCCCCAGGGTTTTCTGTGCTACGGCCCACCCGACGTGGTTCCTGATATTCAGGGACTTACCAATTCAAAAAACGATCCGATTGTTTTCGGATCATTTAACAATGTGTCCAAATTAAATCGACGCACAATCGTCCTGTGGTCTCAAATTCTGCAGCGAGTGCCGGAATCGCGCCTAGTCCTCAAGAGCAAACAACTTCGGGACCAGGCCACCCGGGATCGCTATCTTGATATGTTTTCGGAGTCCGGCGTCAACGCCGAACGAATTCATTTACTGCCCCGCACCCAATCAGTATACGATCATCTGGCGCAATACCATCAAATTCATATCGCCCTGGACCCTCATCCCTACAACGGCACGACCACCACCTGCGAGGCCCTGTGGATGGGCGTGCCGGTCGTAACGCTGCGCGGTGATTGCCACTACGCCCGGGTCGGGGCCAGCTTACTCACCCGGGTCGGCTTGACTGACCTTATCGCCGAATCCGAGCAGCAATTTGTCGACAACGCGGTTGCCCTGGCGAATGATATTAGCCGATTGTCCGAACTTCGTCTCAGCCTGAGGTCGATTATGGCATCTTCTTCGCTATGCAACTCAAAAAACTTTGCCCGGGATATGGAAGAAAAGTTTCGTGAAATGTGGCGGACTTGGTGTTCATCTCAGCGTTCAACGGCGCCTACCCCAATCAACACCCAATATGGAACAACGAAATCCGATTTGCCGCAGGACAGACGGTTCAAGGCCCATCGCGGTGTACTGTATATTACCTGGGGAGAATTCTCGGAGGAGATCCTGCAGCGATCCATTGACTCGGTCAGGAAATTTCATCATGAACTGCCAATCCACGTTGAAAGACTTCCAGAAGAGAGCAACCTGCTTGATAAAGCCAAAATGTTTGACATAAGCCCTTTTGCTGAAACGCTTTTTCTAGACATGGACACGGTCGTCATGGGGCGCCTGGATTATGCCTTTGAGAAAGCATCACAATTCGGTTTGGCCTGTGGTATCTGTGAATGCCCCTGGGCTAGAAGATACCGCGGTTTGGAGGGGGATATCATTGAATACAACACCGGGGTACTCTTTTTTTCAGCAAAAGCGGCAGGGCTTTTCAAGGCCTGGCGCGAGGCAGCCGAACAGGTTGATTCATCTATCCTGTTCTATAATTATAAAAATGAGCTGCGGGAAATGCCGTTGAACGACCAGGCCAGTTTTGCCCTGGCAGTCGAGCGAACCGGCTTTCATCCATTCGTGTTGCCGTATAACTGGAACTTTCGGCCGCGAATCCACAAGTCGCTATTCGGGCCGGTGAAGATCTGGCATGACTACAAAGATGTCTATCCAAGCATCGGGGATTGGAATACCAGGCAATCACCAGCCGATTCGATAATTCGGTTTAATGAGTTAAGGGGTGAACAATTATCAAGATGATGGCAGCCGGAAATAAACCGCCTGAGAGCGATAAGCGTCTGAAAACAGCCCTTGAATTTCACCAATCAGGCTTACTTCAGCAAGCCGGCCAAATTTACACTTCTCTTCTGGAAAGTAATCCGCGCCATGCGGATGCGCTGCATCTGCTGGGCGTGATTGGAATTCAAACGGGAGACTACGAGTCCGCCGTCAGCTTCATCCAGCGGGCGGTTCAGATTAAACCCAACCAGTCTTTTTTTTATAGCAACCTGGGCAATGCTTTTCAGGGAGCCGGAAAATACCCCCAGGCGCTGGCCTGCTATGATAAGGCCCTCGAATTAAATCCGGAATTCGTGGATGCCGGCTTCAACCTGGCCAACACCTATCTTCTCCAGGGCGAATTAAACGAGGCGGTTGCAAATTACCGAAAAGTTATCGCCTTGAATCCAAATTTTCCGGAAGCATACAACAACATGGGCAAAGCCCTCCAAGATCTTGGAAGTATAGCGGAGGCCATTGTCTGTTATCAACGGGCGGTTGAATTAAATCCGGCATATATCGATGCCTTCAACAATATGGGAAACGCCCATAAAACCTTGGAAAATTATGATGCAGGAATTCTGTGCTACAAGGAAGCACTTCGTTTACAACCCGATTCGGCCGATGTCTATTACAACATGGGAAACTTATACCATGACCAAGATAAAATAGAACCGGCACAGAACTGCTACCGCCAGGCGCTTCATTTTGCACCGGACCATGTTGATGCCTCCAACAACCTGGCAAAAATTTTACAGGATCTTGGTGAGCATGATGAGGCGCTTACCTACTTCCGCAAGGCCCTCTCAACCCAACCCCATAATCCCGATGCGCTGTACAATTTGGGAAATGCCCTGAAGGATCAGGGAAAATATGTCGAGGCCATCGACTGCTATCAGAAGGCATTGACCCACAAACCGGATTACGTTGAAGCCCATAACAATATGGGCAATGTATTTCAGGGGCTGGAAAAATTTGAGGCCGCGTTGGCTTGTTATCAACTCGCACTGAAACGAAAGCCGGATTATGCGTCGGCCTGGAACAACCTCGGTAAGACCTTTCAGGAACTGAGTCGATGGGAAGAGGCGCTGGCAGCCTATAATCGATCGTTGCAGTATCGGCCCCAAAATGCGGATGCCCATTTCAACCGCGCCATCGCCCTGCTGCTCACCGGCGACCTGCAAAACGGCTGGGATGAATATGAATGGCGTTTTCGCACGGACGACTGGCGGCGTATTTATCCCCACCGCATCGAATTACCCCGCTGGACAGGGGAGAGCTTCGCCGGTCGCAAGCTTTTCATTCATTCGGAGCAGGGACTCGGTGATACGCTGCAGTTTATCCGCTACTTGCCCCGGGTAAAATCCAAAGGCGGTCGGGTGATATTAGAAACCATGAAATCACTGCACCCGCTGTTGCAGGGCTTTCCGGGCATTGACCAGTTGGTCGAGATGTCGGCTACACCCAATAAAACGGTCGGCTATGATTTTTATGTTCCGTTGTTGAGTTTGCCCGGTATCTTCCGAACCACCCTGACCAACATCCCGGCTGAAGTTCCTTATATTCGGGCCGATAAAACACGGACGGCGCGTTGGCGTGAGAAACTCGACACCCCGAAATATAAAGTCGGATTGGTCTGGGCCGGCAAGCCTTCCCACAAAAATGATCACAATCGATCGATACCCCTAACCAAGCTGGCGCCGCTGGCCCAGATAGAGGGGGTCGCGCTGTATGGACTGCAAAAAGGGGCATCCGGTGATCAGATCGAGGCCTCAAGTTGCCGGTATTCGATTCAAAATCTCGGCTATGAACTCAATGATTTTGCCGACACCGCGGCGGCGGTGGCCAATCTCGAGTTGGTCATCACCGTGGACACCTCAGTGGCACATCTGGCGGGAGCGATGGGAAAACCGGTATGGACGCTGCTGCCGTTTATGCCGGACTGGCGCTGGCTGATGGATCTCGACCGCAGTCCCTGGTATCCGTCCATGCGTCTATTTCGCCAGCCGGAGCGCGGCAACTGGGATGCAGTCATTCACAGTATCACCACGGAATTAAGCAAGCTGGTGGGAGCGGGTTAGCGAATGAAGCTCCAACCCGGCGAAGCCGGAAATGAAGATTGAAGATTGAAGATTGAAGATTTGTGGTTTCGCTGCGCTCTGTCATAATAAAGTAAATCTCAATAGGTGTTAATGGTTAATTGTTATCAGAAGCGGCTTAGAATCGGGCTTCGTATTTCTATCAATGGTGACATATTAAAATCGATCAGATTCCTGCCATACTATTAACTAATGACGAATAACCAATAACGAATAACGAATAACTCACATCTGCTGAAGCCGGCCAGGAACAGGAAAATTGATTCCCGTAATAATTCCATACTACAAAAACAGGCGACAACTGGAAAAGTGCATCGATCATTTGAAAAAACAAAGTATGGCCGTTGAAATATATGTCAGGGACAATAGCGTCGACAATATATATTTCACAGCCGCGGTCAATGAGGGCATCCGACAATATCTCGGCCGGGATTGCGACTATATCATTTTGCTGAACCAGGACATGTATCTGGAACCCACAGCCGTCGAGGAAATGGTTGATTTCATGCGGAACCACCCGCGCTGCGGCATCGGTGCCCCAATCCAGGTCCATGCCGATTACCCGGACCACGCCATATGCGCGGGCAGTCTGGAAGCGTATCCACTGGGAGAACACCAGCATGGGCCGCTCGCTGATTTTGCCGATGATGAAAAAATTTTCTGGGCCAACGGGGCCTGCATGATTCTTCGCAAAAAAATGGTTCAGGAAATCGGATTGCTGAATGAAAATATGATGTTCATCGCCAGTGACAGCGATTATTCCTTTTGCGCCAGATCGCGGGGATGGCAGGTATGGCGCATTGCCGCTGCCAAAGGTGTTCATGAACATGGGGCCACCGGACAGATTTCCGATCCCAAAATGGAGCTGATCAAAATCAATGACGTCATCTATTTCGGCAGTAAATGGCTGACCGGCGATCTGTATCAGAAACTAGCCTATGACGGCCAGGATTGGAATCCCACCAGGGTACGAGAAACAACACGACAACTCGAAGCAGCCAGGCTTAAAAAGCTGAGCGAACTATGCCTGGAGAACGGCAGATCGTTGAACCAGCGGCAGCAGGGCTCCGGAGACCAAACCCCACCGTCTTCTGAACCAAACGCCAAGGCTGCCGGATTTAAAGAGATTTTGGAGACATATCAGCGGCTGAGCAAAATGCCGTCGGATATCAATGAACATCTGCCGACACTGCAGAAATATGCGGCCGATTGCCGCCACATTACAGAAATGGGGGTGCGATCGGGGACGTCAACCTGGTCACTGCTGGCCGGCCGGCCGCACAAATTAGTGTCATATGACTTTACCTACCACCCCAACATTGAAAAGATCAAAGCCTGCGCCCAGGCCGCTGAGATCGATTATCAGTTCATTCAAAAAGATGTGCTGGATGTGGATATCGAAAATACGGATTTGTTGTTTTTGGATACCCTGCATCATTACTATCAGTTAACCCAGGAGTTGATAAAGCATCCTGCCAGTGTCAACAAATATTTGATTTTTCATGATACGACCCAATACGCCTTTGCTGACGAGCCCTTCTGGGATGATGTGCTGGCGGCCTTTGAACGGTTGGGCAAAAGCATTTTTGATTATTTAAGCGCTGCCAATAAGGGACTTTGGCCCGCCATCGAAGAGTTTCTGGCAGCGAATCGGCAGTGGCACCTGAAAGAACGCTTTGAAAACAACAATGGGCTGACCATACTCGAGAGACGGACGTAAGCTCAGCGCCCCGGAGTTAACGATCGCAAGCATGTATCATCAGACGATTAAAATAATTTATCGAATCTCTGACAACCGCAATGGCGATACCCTTATCGAGGGTATTTCCAAGCGCCATTGTTTTTTGAATTTTATCAAAGTATTTGATACCACTGATCTGGTGGTCGTCGCGGATAATGCGAAGAAGGAAACCATCGATTTCATGAGATCCCATGTCAGCGACGTTCACCTGACATCGCTGGGAAATTCGAAAAGCTTTATCTATGCATTGAACGAAGCTCTGAAATGGGATGATGCGGATGCCGTATATTTCGTCGAAGACGGCTATTTGCACCTGGCAGGTTCGCGCGAAATAATTCAAGAGGGTCTAGCCCGCGCGGATTACGTCAGCTTATATGATCATCTCGATAAATACCTCGATGGCGGCCAGAATCCCTTTGTCAGGGATGGCGGGGAAAATACCAAGGTAATCCTGACAGATTCGACCCACTGGAAATATACGAATTCAACCACGATGACATTTGCCGCCCGCGTCAAAACCTTGCGACAGGATCAGGACATCTTCGCTCAACATTGCATTTCCGGGGCACCGCGGGATTTTCAGATATTCTATGCCCTGTCTAAAAAGGGCCGAAAATTGATCACCCCCATACCGGGCCGATCGACCCATTGTGACCATTTCCCGTCCCCTTTCATTTTCAGCCAACTTTCCACCAACGCGCCGTCTTACTACAAACCGCATATATAGAGATTGACGACCATCAGTCGCAAACAGATTTAAGGTAGGTCTTGATCACACCCATTGACTAAGACGAGTATAGTTTTTTAGATCCAGGACAGAAATTAAACGCCGGCGCAACTACTCAAATCCGAAATCCGAAGCACGAAACAAATTCCAATGACAAAAAAACCAATACCATAAACGACTCCTGAACTAGTAGGCAATCTAAAGATGCGCGAGCTGGCCCGCCTTGGGCACTGCTTTCATCGTCTGCTTGGATCGTTTTGAACTTTTGGTCATCAGAAAGTGACCAATGCAGTTTTGCGCAAATTGTGTAAAGCATTTGTTTGCATCTTTGTTAAGCAATATCATACATTCATCTACAAAGATTTGAATTGAACTCAACTTTGTCACGACGGTAATTTTGTTTGAGACATTTGAATTTTGGAATTTTGGATTTGTTTCGAATTTCGATATTCGTATTTCGTATTTATTATTCGTCTTTGGTCTTTCGCTGAATCGGGAAAACCTTTTCGGATCCGCTACTGGAAGTGGTGGCATAAGGCCAGGCTGATATCGGGGTGAATATTGATCAAACGGGCCGGTCGTGATCGATTAAATCGAGCAAACGCTGGGCGGTGCGTTCCCAGGTCAGGGTTTGGAGATCCCGCCCGGCCCGGCTGCCGATCCGCTGAATCTCATCCCGGTGATGATACGCAAATTCAATCCGGTCCACCAATTCATCCAGGGACGGATCCTGCCAGCGAGCGATCAAGTTTTTGTTATCATCCTCCAAACGGAGATCCCGCAAATGCTTCAAGAGCAACGCGTTATCTTCGCTAACCACATCCTGGTGGCCACTGGTGTCGGATGCAATGACCGGCTTGCCGCAGGCCATATATTCCATCATCACTAGATTGGTGCCGCCCTCGCAGCGGTTGGGGAACACGCCGATATCGGTTTTACTATAAACTTCTCTCAGTTCATGATTCGGGACCGGTTCCAGCGTTACAATTTTACTAGGATCCAAGCCGTTAATGTCATAGAGATGATTCATGACTTCCGACCACGAACCGCCTTTGTATTCATAATTGCAGTATGGGGAATGCGCCATCTCGTGCATGATTTTGGGCCAGAAATTATACCAGCAATTAACCAGAATCACATCGGAGTACTTCTCTTGAATGATTTTGATGGCCTTTAAAACTAAGTCCTGGCCCTTGCGAAACTCAAACTTGCCGCCGGAAAATACAACGAAATGGTCGCGCTCGTGGGACGGCTTAACCGGGTAGAATACCGCCGGATCGATGCCCTGGATCAGAACATCGCAGTGATGAATGCCGGCTTCTTTCAAACGATCCCGGCACCACGTAGAGCCGGCCAGAATCAGATCATATTTCCGGGCGTTTTCATAGGATTGGGGGGTGAGTTCGTTCTCGAAAAAGGTATAGCCGTAATTTTCCAAACCCCGGGCCTGCTTGAAAAGGCTTTCCAGTATGGGCACCGGTAGGGCATGCAACAATCTGCCGTCGAGGTTGGGATTGGTGGTGGATCCGTCTTCATCCTTCAACACGATGGTTCGAGTCTTTTTGGACAGCTCCTTGATGAGATTTTGGCTGCATACGCCCCAGCCGAAATAATCGCCCGATGCAATTCCCAAATAGAGCGGGCGGGCTTCAATATTTTTTCGATTCGCTAATTGGGCCGGGGATTTTCGCTCAAACCATTTTGCTGCAAATTTTTTCTTGTTTTCAAGCAGGATTTCATTGCGGTCCAAATCCCGGCCAAAATAGTTGATTGGCAGACTCCGGGTATTCTGCGAAATACCCCAATGATGTTCAAAATCATTCACGGGCACGGCATAGCAGGCCAAACCGGCCTGTTTGATTTGCATTCCCATATCCCATTCTTCAAAAAAGCAGGGACTGAATTGCACATCGAATATCAATTTGTGTTGCAAAAACGCTTCCCGCTGAATGCAGAAGAAGAAACCTGAAACATCATCGGTTTTGATCGGCCGATCAAAATTGCCGCTTTCGAAATACCGCAACACCACCTGGTTCTCGAAATCCAGATACGATCCCTGGGGACCGACAATAACGGCGTCTTCGAGTTGGTCAAGATAGGACTCCAATTGCAAAATGGCCGATTCCTGCAGGTGAAGATCCGCATTCAGGATAAAGACGGTGCGGCCCTCGGCCAGATTCAACCCCATATTCCATGAACGGCTGACGCCGGCATTGAGATTGTTGAAACAGAATTTATCGATGCGCTGATGCGTTTGCAGCGCCTGGAATGTCTCCGGGCTGTTAAAGATGCAAATAACTTCTCCGGCAATCTTGTCCAAATCCTCCAGTAAGGTGAAGATATTGTACGGGCTGTGTGCTGAAAAATCCAGCACCGGAATCACGAAGCTTCTGGGTATAATCGTGTTGTCCATCTACAATTTTCCAAGCATAAAGGCATATCGGCCATTATTGATTTAATCCAGGAACGTGTTTCCGCCTGCAATTCTATCCATAAATTCTCTGCATTGCACAGCAAGTGCACTATTGCCTATTTCGTTGTATCGCTGAGTCTGCTTTTCCAACTGTTCTCTTTCCATCTCTATGAGTTTTTTCTCATATTCCATATAAGTACGCTGAGGGTTAAAATGTCCTTCTGCTTTTTGCAATATACATATAAAAGACCAATTCTTAAGGAGTTCATGCATGTACACGATTTTCAACCCACCGATCAGCTTTACCATCCGTCTCAGGCTGGACTGCGTAAATACGTGCTTGTGAGTTGGATCCAGGCTGATTGTGTCACACTTATCATCATCAGGCACGACCATTCCGATTACCCCACCGGGTTTTACCACCCTTTTCCATTTCTGGACCGCAAGAATACAATCCTGATAATGTTCGAGGTTGTGGCGCTGAACAACATAATCCAATTGGTTGTCATCGAACATCTTCAGATTGTCACCGCTGGCTTCAATATCGGCTTCCGATTTTTTCATTGTAACGCTTCCTACGGTACCGGCAACCCCTTGGGGGACGATATCAACGCCAATGGCATCAGGATGTGTTTTGCGATTGCCGCAACCAACATCGATCCCTTTTCCCGAACATAAAGGCAATAGGGATAAACGCTCGGGATGATTATTATTGAAAAAAAACCGGTTTAAAAGATTTTGGGTGGTTTCGGTTTCCTCTATTTTATGAGCAGCCCACCAATGAAGATTCGCCCGACCTAATAGTCCCAAGTGACAAAAGGCCAATCCCATAAAGATATGAAGATCTTGATGATCGTCATTCAAATGGCGTGCCTTCCTTAAATTATTCAATGCGTCTATGTACTTAGATTGTAGATAAAAGCAGATTCCAGCCTTGAAGTACATGCTAAAACCCGCTGAGGGGAACTTCTCGGCCAGTTCCAGGTAGATCCGAGCAGCAGCCGGATACTCTTTTCTCGACGCCAGGCTATCTGCATATCGCTTTCCGCAATCCAAATCATGTGGTAGCTGTTCGTATTGGTTTTGATCAATAAATCCGCCCTCAATACATCCAAAGTCATATGAAACCTTGATATCGTTTAACATCTTTAACCTGTTTGAATAGTTTATTTTTGAAAAGCCCGCCGGATTCGATCCAGAAAATATGCAGCTCGCCGGTTGGTCAGGTGGAAGTCTAAAAGGTGTTTGCGTCCGGTCGCCATAATGCTAGCGGCTTGCGCCGCGTCATTTAGCATGCGATCGATATGGGCCTTCAGTTGAGTTATATCGTCAAAGTACAGCAGATGCCAACCATCAATAGGACCATCGGGAATGTACAGTGTCAGTCGCTGGGAAAGATGCACGGCGTTGCAGGCGGCATTCTCCCAGAATCGGAACGTGTCCAACCCGGCGCCGGGCAGTGACAACACCAGCTGGCAGGTTTGCAGTTGGCGGTAGTAGTCATGTCGACTTAGGCGCCCGGCCGGTGAGGAGTCCGAATCCGACGGAATGGCAGATGTTTGAAAAAGCGCGTCCGGAAAACATTTGGAGATCTCTTCCGCAATGCGATGGCGCAGACCGCCTTCCGTGCTGCCCAGGAATCCAATGCTGCGGGTTTTGGGAACCTGATCAAAAGACGTGATCCAGTTCAAAATTTCTTCCGGCAACGCCATCGGCAATGGTATGCTGAAATCTGATCCGTCAGTTTCCCGGCGGCCGACAACATAGGGCCCGGGGTTGATCCGGACCGGAACATCTTCGCCATCCAGCCAGACCATCCCGTCAGGCCACTGGTCCAGCTGTTCTTTTAAAAATGTGGCAGCGCGGATATCGGCCACGACATATTCAAAATAATCATGGCGCAATTTATTGAAAATATCTTCCCGATCAATCAAACCGTTGTCAGGGGGAAACCAGTTCGGACAGAGCTGATCTGCCGGACAGACACCCAATCCCAGCACGCCTTGATAAAGACAGTCTTTTCTCGGAAAGTCAATGACATCCGGCCCAATCAGCTTGCGCAGACCGTGCAGCAGGAGATCGGGCATGTAATTCGGATAGGGATGCGTGATGAACAGGATTTTCATATTGGGATATTGATTGATCAAGGAACCGGCTGTTGCGGCTGCGAATACATGACGTTGTTTTTCCTGCGTTGACTCCTCTTCATCAGCAATCGCGTGGTCTCATCGAGTTCGAAGCATTGTCCGGCAGTCTCAAGTAAGGCGGACACAAAATCGTGTCTCCCGGCAGTTGCTAATTTTTGGGATAACTCCTGACAGGCGATTGGCAGAGCCGGACCCATCGCGGTTCCTTTGATCCTCTCGAAGCAGGCGGCTCCCTTTTGTGCCTGGCCCGCGCAACAAAAAGCGGCTGCCAGCATAAATTGGGCCGCCGGATAGTTGGGGGTTTGCTCAAGTATTCGCTCAATTGCGGCAATCGCACTTTTGGCATTACCCCCGAACAATTCGCTCATGGCATAGTTGAAATGCGTTTCTTTAATATGCGGCGCAAGTTTTACGGCGCTTTGGCTGGCAAGCAGCGCTTCCCGGTATCTTCCGACATGTAAATAGGCTGCCGCCAGGTTGATATAAGCTTCTGCTGAATCGGGATCCAAGGCGATCAACCGCTGCCACAACTCGATGGCCTCCGCAAATTTTTCAAGGTTGCCGGCCTGAATGGCAAGTTCCCGCAACGCAATGGGATTATCACCCATTGCATCCAGTTTTTTGAAGCCGATTTTGAAGTAGGCATTGGCCTTCCCACGATTGCTTGCGGTATCTAGTTTACCATAGTGGTGAATCGGGATACTGCATTTCCGTATGTTGATACCCTTGTCGGTCAGGCTCGGATCAACCAATTCATGCACCGGATATCGGAAACGAATACCGGGCTGGTTGGGAAAAAGTCTGACTTTTTCACTGGGATACCAGCCGCGGCCCGCTTCCTCGGCCGCATACAATCCATCATTGGCATGCCAACCGATAAAGTTGTTGCGATGGGTGTAGTTTCGGGTAACAACTGAGTAAGCTGCCGGTTCGGATGAATCCCGTTTGATTATCCGAAGAAATGCCTCAACATCTCTTGAGGAGATTACTTCATCAGCATCCATGATCAGGATCCAGTCCCCGGCGGCCTTGGAAATTGAATCGTTTCTCGCTGCTGAGAAATCCTCGGTCCAATCATGCCCGTAAACCTGCGCGCCAAAAACCAGGGCGATATCCCGTGTTTGATCGGTTGAACCGGTGTCGACAATGATGATTTCATCGACAATTGGCTTGACGCTTCGCAAACAGGTTGCCAGGTGCTGTGCTTCATTTTTGGTGATCATGCAAAGCGATACGGTCGGCATCTTGCCGGCCGTCTGGGTGATTGTCATCGGCCCCAAGCGCTGCCTGACGTTAAGCGCCGGGGGTAACAATCCGTCAGCGGGCCCGAATAAGCCCATGGCGGTTTCGATTTCCGCCATGGCCGCCTGAAATCGGGACTGCTGCAAATAGATATCGATCAGCAGAAACCGCAGCCGCTTGTTGAATGGATGAATTTGGAGGGCATGCCGCAGGACAGGCTCGGACTCTGTAAAGCGCTCTAATGCCGCGATGGCTGAATGATAGCTTGTTACGACTTCATTGATCAGCGGGGAATTGGTGAAGCCTTTTTCGAATAGCCTTATGGCCGCCTCCGGATCAGCTTTCCATTTGAGCTTCCCCAGATGCATGTATGCGTCGCCGAATTCAGGATTGGCTTCGATTGCGCGCTTGAAAAAACTTTCGGCCCTTAAAGTGTCTCCCCGCCGGTTCGCCAATATGCCTTTGAGGTTCAGTGCGGGTGCCGATTTTGAATTCGTGTTGAGAATACGGTCAGTCAGTGTCTCTGCCTCAGCATCCTGATTCAATCCGGCTTTGCAATACCCCAGCAGTTCCAATTGACGAATGGCTGAATCATCGGCGGGGAGGTTGCCCAATACATCCTGGGCATCCTGAAAATGCCCGGATTCAATCATAATTTCTGAAAGCCGGAAAGATATAGCTTCATCATCGGCTGATTGCCGCAATCCCTCCAACAACAGATCAACCGCGTCATCGCATTGCCCCCGCTGATATAACTCATCGGCCCGGGCGATAATATTTTGACGCGCTGAACTTTTAGGGCTTTCCGCGTTCATGGTGATAGTTCCGACATTAATCCACTACTACTAGTGGTGGGCCCGAAAAGGTTCTACCGAGCCGGCGAGAGTTAAGTACTTCTTGTAGAAATTCGAAGCACGAATTTCGAAATCCGAAACAAATATCAAATCCGAAAGTTCGAATGTTCAATACGATCAAGAGCAAACGCAGAAAGCAAATCATATAACTGCGAAAAGCGCTGAATGTCACACGGCGTCATATCGGGGCTTGGTTTTTGTCATTGGTATTTATTAATTTGAATTTTTTTCGCGTTTCGTGCTTCGAATTTCGGATTTACGGTCATCCTGCCTTCTGCGACATTTTCAGGGCTTCCAGCGCATCACGCGCATCTTCGTTCCAGGGTTCGATTTCCAGGACCCGGTTGTAGAAAACTTTGGCATCTTCGAAATTTTTCAGTGAGACACAAATGTGCCCGGTGATCAAGAGGGTTTCGACATCTTCCGGATTGGTTTCGAGGATGCCGACATAAATCCTCAGGGCTTCTTCCACCCTGCCCTGCTCCACGTAATAAAAATCCGCCAGGTTCTTGCGAAAGGTAATGCTGTCCGGATCAAGCCGGGCGGCCGCCTCGTAATGATCCAGTGCTTTATCTTTGTGGCCGGCATTATAACATAGGACTCCCAGATCATTGTGAGCCAAGGCGAAATCCGGGTATGACTGCAATAAATTCTCGAGGCTCTCGCAGACTTGTTCAGGGGTTTGATCGCTGATTTGGCCCTGAATTCGCCGGTACATTTCATCGGCCGAATCGGCCGGTGCTTCGGCCGGTAACTCGGCCGGTGAATCGGCCGGTGAATCGGCCGATGCCTCGGGCGGTATTTCGGGCGGCGGTTCGGTGGCCAGGCTCTTCAAGCCTTCGCTGGCAGCCAGGTTCCAGGGCTCGATATCCAAAACGCGTTTGAAAAAAACTTCAGCGTCCTCATTTTTGCCAAGCGCGGCGCAAATATGGCCCAAACTCAAGAGGGTTTCCAAATCCTCCGGTTCGATTTTCAGAACGCCGATGTACAGGGCCAGGGCGTCTTCCAGCCGGCCCTGTTCAATGCAGTAGTAGTCCGCCAGGTTCTTTTTAAGGATCAAGTTATTCGGTTCAAGTTCGGCCGCTTTCTCGTAGTGAACCAGCGTCTTGTCTTTATCACCATGCTGATAATACAGAACCCCCAGATCATTGTGGGCCGGCGCAAATTCGGGATAAGACTGGATCAGGTTTTCCAGATCCGCAATAAGCTTTTCCGGCTGATCGGCGTCTGCTTGGGACTGCAGCGTTTGATACCATTGCTCGGCCGATTCAAAGCTCACTTCCGGAGCGTTCATTTCGGTCAATTTATCGAGATATTGCCGGGCTTCCCCGTTCCAGGGCTCCACCTCCAGAATTCGATCATAGAAGCCTTTGGCTTCATCAAATTTCTGCGAGGCCACGCTGAGGTGCCCGGCCGTCATGAGGGTTGCCACATCATTCGGGCTGCCTTCCAGCACGGCCCGGTAGATTTTCAGGGCTTCTTCGATTTTGCCCTCTTCGACATAATACATATCCGCCAGGGCCTTTAGTACCGGGGTGTTGTCGGGCTCCAGCAGCGCGGCTTTTTCATAGTGTGCGACCGCTTTGTCCTTGTCACCCAGTTTATAGTACAGGGCGCCCAGATCCCCGTGGGCCGGACCGAAATCAGGATCAGACTCCAGAAGCTTTCCCAAGGCATTGATTGCCGCTTCATGCCATTCATTTTCCATTAGCGGCCGGATATCTTGATACATTTCTTCAGTGGTTTTCACAGCGTTGCCTCCTTGATGAAAATTGGGTCGGTCCTCGCAGATGGTCCCGAACCTGCAGATGGGTTGATTGCGCAATGCGGTCAGCCGTTCGATAATCAGGTCGGCGGATTGTTGCCAGCTTAACGTGTTTCTGATTTGCGCTGCGGCCAGTTCACCCTTGCGGGCGGCCGATTCCGAATTTTCATAGACATCTTTTAGTCTTTGGATTAATTGTTGTTGGTCGGGTTCCAGCACCCAGCCCGGTGAGATCAATTGATGCCCGGTGAGATGCGACCGACGACGCGCGCTGTCGACGAAAAAGACGGCATCTTCCGAACAAAAATCATCACAGGCCCCGCCGCGCGTCACAATCACCGGCAGACCGCAGGCCATGGCTTCCGCCACCGGCAAACCAAAACCTTCGCCGCGGTAGGGATGCACCAGGCAATCGCAGGCCGTATACAACCCGGCTACCTGTGCTTCGGTTAAATCCTCGGTCAAATGGCAGATTTCAGGTGCATTGACATCATTTTGTGCCTGTTGAATGAGAGCGGCGGCATTTTGGCCCTGATAAAAGCTGCCGCCACCACTGTCTTTAATGATCAGGCAGACATCATCCCCGGCACTGAAAGCTTGGGTATAGGCTTCCAGCAAAATATCAATTCCTTTGCGCCAGATGGTTCCACCGACAAATAAAAACTTGAAGCGTTTCTGCGTAGCCAACGGGTGCGCTGGCGCATCGGAATTAAAGCATCGATGATTGACCCCGTTGGGGATAATTTGGACTTTGTCCGCCGGTATACCGCTTTGAATGTATGTATTTCGTACGAAACTGCTGGGGACCCAAATTTCATCGACCAGGGTTTGCATCGGCGCCACCCAGGTTTCAGGCAATGCCCCATACTCCCAAGGCTGAATCATGATCCAGTATCCTGCGGGAGGCGGCTCGAAGTTCGGCGGCCACTGGTGCCGAATATGAAAATGAGGCGGTCCCGGCAGCGGCCGGTTCAGGCGATCGGCAATCGACTGAAATCGGTTTGAATCGATGGAAGCGTCGAATTGATGGCGTTCATAGGGAATCAGGGACAGGTCGATCTCATCTTTGTGGGCCAGGGCCAGGCACAATTCCCGGTTGACCAACGCCAGGCTGTGGTAGACGAATTGAGATCCTTCCCAGACGACCTGCAGTCGTTGATCCGCTTTCTGATGGATCAATTTGCCATCTTTATGGAGATTCATGGGATTGCCGTGCTTCTTCGGGATACTGACGATTTTTCCCAAACCGATTGAAATTCATTTTATCTGAGGCAGGTCCTGGCGCCGGCGCTTACCGGCTCCGGCTGATTCATCATCACCAAACCGATACTGAAGAGCGGTCCGTCACATCTCTGACAGTCTTACGGCTGAGATTTGACAGAATTCAACATTAACGGATTTCTTCACGTCAGGGATCAGAATCAGTTCTATTTCGGACCAGATGGCCATCGCCTTAAAAGCAAAGCGATTCAGCCATTCAGAAAGTTCACTTTATAGTGGTTCACCAGCAGGCTGCATCTTAAAGTTTTGCAATAATTGTACCATTAAAAAGCTGAAGCCATACCTTGCTGGGTATGGCTTTTGTTATGGGGGCTTTGTAGATGTCGGCTGATTTAGAGCGTTTGCGCAATCAGGTTTTTAGCGTTCTCATCATTCTCGCATTTGGCTTGCCAAGCGGCGTTGATTGCTTGTGTCACTTCGCCGACCACGTCTGCTGCAGTGGGCACATGGGAAGCACTCAGGTTGCTGTTGGCCTGCCGTTGTTCGGGGGGCATTTCATATGCGGCCCTCAGGGCCCGACGCACGTCCTTGACGTGCAGCTGCGGCATCATGGCATCTTTGTGGTGTGGTTGATACAGAAGCATTTCCCGAGTCAATGGGAACTTAGCATTCGGGTCAACAGCGATGTTGATATCCGGCGGCGTCCCAAGGCCCAGGCCCTCCGGCAAAATAACCATCCGGTGTCTGACACGTGCTTCGCTGATGGGAGCAGTTTCTGCCGTATCAGTAGAAACATAGACGTTGCAGCTATCGATGAGGTGCGCGATTCCGGTCCGGGTTCCCAACTCCTCGTCGACAACGAGTCTGGCATCAGAAGCAGTTTTCAGTCGCAGTGAATCCACTAGGTTATGCAGGTCCTTGCGCGGCTGACCGGGCACGGGGTGCCAAGCGGGAAAGTTGACCTTCAAATAAAGTTCGACGTTGTCATTGCCTTGAAATTCCTCAAAATACGCATCTATTAGTGTATCCCAGCGTCGCCGCGGTTGAAACATGGCGATCGATAGAAATCGAAAAGGTTTATTTTGATCCGACGGTTCGGAGGAAGGCAGCGGTATATACGGATTGTCGTGCCAGTGGTGGGGCCAATGGACAAATTGGATTTTCTCCGGCGCCAGCCCGGCAGCCAGAAACGCATCCCGTTCTTTTCCGGTCATAATCCAAACCTGATCCATCTGATTGCAAACCGCCATCCATTCGGCGGGAGGCAAAGCGCCCTGAACACTGCTGTCAAAGTTGGTGTCTATGATTCGCACTGTCGGCTCGGGAAACTTCAGATCCAACCAGGATGGGCTGGGAACGTGCGCAATGATGGTGGTGATCGGGGGGATGACCATTGTTTTTTCGAGGGATTGGATCAGATCGAGATCGCAGTCATCAATGCCGGATTCAACTTCATTGACGGACATAATTCTGATGCGAGCACCGGCCTTATGCATCACGGCTGCCATCGTTCTGGCACCGATGCCATAACCGCTGCGATTATAAAAGGGCGCGACCCAGATGATGGTTCCGGGCAGCGGACTATTCCGATTGCTCATCGACACTTCCTTTTAGTGTCCGCCTAGGAATTTGGTTGTTTCAAATAATCCCTTTCACCAGGCGCATCAACTATGATTAAAATCTATATCATCGAACGCTGGGCAGATCGAGATACGGATCAACAATTCTTAGCCCTGAAAATTCCGGCATATTTTTCAGCTGGGCATATATCGAGAGATGGTATGCATTAGAAGCAATGAAGACTGTATCTATATCATACCCTGATATCGCTTGAGGTTTTAGCACCGGGCAGGAGAAGTTAGACTGCTCCGGGGGATTATTATCAAATACCACGACGGGATAGACCTCAAGGCTCTGCATTAGCGTGCAAATCCACTGGGCGTGGGCACCGGCACCGAAAAGCGCGAATCCTTTTGCGCCTGCCGCTGCTTGTTTGATGGTCGTGATCATATGAATCTCCACTCGGTGATCATCCGTGGGTATCGTGGCCAATTCCAAGCTGTGTAAAGCTTTTGTTTTAAGTGCTTCGCTTTCATCGGCATTGTAACCTAACGCATTTAAGATGGCTTTTGCGTATTCAGCCTTAGCAAGAGCTTGCTCATTCGTCGTCAAATGAGCGTATTCCCTGTGCACGTTGACTCCCAGCAATTCCAGCCTCGCCGAAAGATATCCGAAAGCCTCCAAAGATTCAAAATCAATCGTATCATTCTTTATTGTTTTCTGGTTCTCGGGTCGATCCTCATGGCAGACTTTAATTACCTCCTCCCCCTCATTATAGTTTGCGCTCACAACGACGTTCCTGATGAGATGTTCCCTACAAAATTCGACGAATTTATCGATGTTATCCTTCGAATTGGTGTGGGAGAATACGATATATTTGATCCATAATACCGATTGGCCCCTTACGGCGGCCAGATAGCGGTCCACATTTTTCACAACACTGTCAAATCTATCCACGCCCTTTACAGCAATATAGCTTTTTCGATCGCCACTCTCCAGGCTGACTTGGACATGAGCGTTGCCGGATTTTAAAGCTTCTTCGATTTCCGGTGCGAAACAGATGGCGTTGGTGTTAATAAGCATTGGCAATCTGTTTCTGGTTACAGTGGCGAGGGTTTCCATCCCGTCCTTGCTCAAACTCGGTTCTCCGCTGGAAAAAATCACCTGGCAGGTAGGCGCAATTGCATCAGCATCCAACAATTGATTCACGGCTTTGTAGATTGCATGATCAAGATCGCGCCCGCGGTTGAGAGGAGTTCTTCCCTCATCAAGGCGTAAATTGCAGTAAGAGCATTTTGCATTGCAATAGGTAAAGGCCTGCAGGTGCAGATAGCAGTTTAACCGTGCCGAAGAGGGCAATTCGGTGTTCTCATCCATGTCTATAATATGACGGCAGCCTTTACATGGATGACCTTGACTTGATCCCGAAACTCCGTGGGCGACATACTCATCAACGGGTTTGTCCAGGTCTGCATTGAGATTTCTTATCAAGCCGTCTCGGACGTGTTGAATACGATCAAGTGGCAGATCTTCATCCGGATCCCAAGGTATCGTGGGTAGATTCTGTTTAACGGCAACACAGAAATGCACCCTGTCTCTTTCTATGTTTAATGCACCGTTTAAAGCGTGGCAAAATTTCATCGTAAAACGTCTCCTCGATTAAAAGTTTTTCGAACAAACAAGTAAAATTTAATTGGCAGAACGCGAATCACTTAAAATTTCTTCTTGTGAGGCACTAAAACATAGCCAATCTATTGATAAAATAATTTATCGGTCCAAATATAAATCTACAATTTTCCCCAATCCGGGGCAAACTCAGTTGAAACTTCATTTTGCAGAAAGCTTCTGCGCCTATTCCAATTGGCATATGAGGACTGGTAACAATAACTGCATTGATGCGGCATAGACCGGTTCTGGTTGACTTTTGCACGGAATGTCCGATATTCCGGCGAATTCCACATTTCACTGAAATTTGTATAATCTTCAACGCTGAAAAGTTTTTCTGCAGTAGATTGACAAGCGCGAACGAAACCATCCGAACCCAAAAAGAAATCACGCCATCCGACAAAGCACGGTTTGTGGGGGGCATCTCCAGCCGGATCTTCGCCTGGTATATATGGCAGCTTAATTTGAATGCCACAACGCTGCGCAAGATTTACGGCCTCATCGAACACCTCTTTGATGATCTCCCGTTGGTTGTAAAGTACCTGGGGGGCCAGTGCGTCCGAAAACGACGTCAGGTAAACCGCCTTGACCTCTTCTATTCCCAGAAAGTGTGCAAGCTCAACCAGCAGTGGCAACTCATGCAGGTTATCTTTCATCAGCGTCATCACAAAGTTGATGTATGGATGTTTTCGGGGTGATGCTTTGCGCTTTGCAACCACCGTACGCAGGTTCTCGATGATTTTCTTAAAATCGGCGCCGCGGCGAATACGGTCGTTCGTATTTTGGGTCCCGCCATCCAGACTGACCGCCATCACATCGACGGTGTCGACGATCAGGTCGGTAACGCGATTTAAAAGCATGCCGTTGGTTAAAAAGTATTTCTTTATGGGAAATTGGTCAAAATATCGAAGCATCTGCTCGAATTTCGGATGAATCGTGGGCTCTCCCCATCCAAAAAGGGTAACTTCGGTCACACGATCCATGATTGGAGATAATTTGCACATCCATTCCAAATCGAAAAAAGTGGATTGGAAGGACTTCGACTGGCGGCCACACATGATGCAGGCCAGGTTACACGCATTGGTTAATTCGAGCACTAGACGTTGCGGTACGGATTCCAGCACCCTCTTGCCCTGATTCATCTCCCAGGTGTTTACTTCGACATTCTGCTGTTGTTCCTTAGTCAAATCACAATATGAAAAAAGATTCGATGTTTTCGCCCTAAGAATGTTCATAAAATGAGAAACTCCTTATAAATCATGGGTCTGTCAGTCGGACAGCCACACCCGGTTTTCAGGGTGAAATATAAACAAGATATAATCGTGATCTTATCAGGTCGTGGCATACAGGACAGTTTCACTTGTAAAAGTTGTATAATTTCTCAAATATAGCTTGTAACCGAGACCCAGACCGTGTAGGTGGAGTGGTATCTCCCATAAATGTTGGGGGGCGTGGTAGACACAGATACCCAAATCCGGGCAATTCGCCTGCAGAATTCCCGCGGCCCCCTCCAGAACCTTCGGTTCTGCGCCTTCGACGTCCATGCAGATAAACGTCGGGTCGAACCCTGGAAGAACATGATCCAATGCGACACACTGCACCATAACATCGCCGTTTTCTGCGATTCTCGAGCCAAGGCCACCCCCACTAATAAAAGGCATGAGTGCCTCCCGGCTATACACTGCGCACGGCAGGGCGACGATGCTATTATGTGCCAGTTCATTTTTATGTTGCCATAGGTACTCAACCAGCCTTTGAAAGAGATGAGGCTCTGTTTCAAAACAGGCGAGGTCATCCACTTTGCCGTAAACCTCATTCAGCAATCTTACGGTGTCACCATCATAGGCGCCACAATTCACGAATCGGGAGTACCCACGACTAAGCCTGATGTCTTTTGGAAAGTACTGTTCCTGCCTTGGCCGGGCGGGCAGAGGGACCGGCTTTCTCTGCAAATGAGTCTGCAGACAACGGGTGTAGATCTCTCGGCTTTCTTCATCTGAGAAGAGCTCCAGGCACTTCAGGATCTTATCCTTGCATTCAAGATAATACTCGAATCCTTTTTTCTGCAATGCCTCAGGCAAGCGAAAAGGATTGTGAATTTCATAAATATCCATTAGAAAAATAGTATTCTGAAACCCCAGGCCCTTCAAACTCTGGATAATCTCTTTGTGGTATTCCTGTTTGCCGACAGCAACAATTACAATGGCATCGTGTTTTTCATCTTCCGTCGCCTGGTAATCATCGGGAGAATAGGCCGGAATCCCTTCAAAGGAGTCTCCATAGGTAAACCTGCGATCCAAAACGGTTTGCGGCATATACCCATAGAGTCTCATAAGGATTTCCAGAATCCAGTGGAATCCTTCACCAGCACCATAGATGATGATTTTGCGTCCATCGAGCACTTTTGAGCAGGAAAATCCATCATCGGGAAATTTCCGTTGATTCAGGAGCCCGGTAAGAATTGATTTATGTTGATTCATTGTATTTTTCCTAATTTGGATACTCGGTACTTTTTCTGTTTTGATTATACATAAGCTAGCAGATCAGTTTCGTTAATACACCAGGAATGATGCCTTAAGTACAGTTTATATTCAGGACAAATACGATGAACTAGCAACGGCATCTCGTATATTGAGATGAAAGAGTGGTAGGCGCCAAGCGCAAGTTTCGGTTTATATGTGGCGATCGTTTTGGCAGCGCCTTTGATGGCCTCGGATATGACTTCGTAACCGCCGCTGGGATCCATTTTTATCAAGGTAACCTTCTTCCCTTTTAGAAATTCATCAAGACTCACGACTTGAATTTCAATATCCCCCTCCTCTCTGATCTCGGTTGTTGATTTTAAAAACGCTTTGCCGGAGCTTACGAATGGCACTACCCTTGCTTCAGACCATAACCCGATTTGATGGCATGAAATATTGTTCATTTTATTGGTACTTTGATGCAATAGTTGAAAATTGTTAGGGTCTGGCTCAAATGCGTATATATGTCCATAGCTTGAATTGCATGTTTGGACAAAAGCTTCAATTGAATCGCCGTCGAAAGCGCCAACATCCACCAGTACTTCATTTTCCGTAAGTGAAAATACGTCATTATTAAAATAGAAATGGTTTTCAGGCGCTGATTCCCATGGGTCTTCGCCGAACTGACAAACCGGTTCGCTGTACGACAGCATAAATCGATTAAGTAATTCGATATTGTTGTAGTATACCAAACTCGCAAGCCTGGAGATGAATAATTTTTTAGACTTTTGGTCGGCGAGCAAATGATATGCATCCGAAACTTTTTGCTGATTATCCAGCAATATTTCCAACAAATTTTGGGGACTGCCGTGATGCTTTAAACCCTCAACGCAAGACTGACTTCCATCCCTGATATAAGTGGCCAAACCAATACCAAATTCATTCAATATGATCTGATCGGAACGAAAATCATTCTCCAATAGCTGCTTTTGAAGCTGTCGCGAATACTTTTTCGTTGCAATAACAATTAGGCTATCCTTGAATCGTTCCTTAAGTTCTTTAAAGGAAATAATAGGCAGACCGCGATATGACTCACCGCATTTTGACATATTATTGTCGCAAAAATATTTTGGAGATACACCATTATTTTCAAGAGTGTTGCATAATTCCCCCCCCCATAATACCGGCTCCGAACAGAATAACGGGCCTGCCATCCAATACTTCCTGTTTATGCGACCCGAACAGTATATCTAAAAAATCGGTTTCACTATGAGAAGCCCTGTTGACTAAATCGGATATTTGTCTGATAACGTCATTCATGGTTTATTTGCCAAAATCGTTTTTATCCATACAAGCGGTTTATAATAGGAACACGAAAATCAAGAATTTGTGGTTCCAACTAATTCATATAATACCTTAGCGATATCTAAAGATTAAGGGAATTACTTTTTGCATCGCATCCAACGCAAAAAGGATGCAACTGCTTGCGAACCAAGAGTTTTTCTATCGTGTCTTCCAAATAATTGCCAATCTTGAATTGCTCAAGGTTCGGATAGCAACAGCACAAGTAGACGTCCGCCTTATAGTCGATGGAAAACGCAGAATTACAAGACATGCTGATACTGCGCATATAAGTGTCCATGTTCCATTGTTCATATAGATCTCCCTTGAGCTTCTCTTCAAGATGGTCGAGGTAGGTTTGTTTATGCGCCGTTAAGGGAGTTCCGTCACCGCGAACAGAAATAAACTTAAAGCCCAAATTACGTACGTATTCTTCAAAGATTGGCAGTTCGGCGGCATTGTAACCGAAGTCCAGATATTTAACGACCACCCGGGTGCTGATTTCATTGATGAATGACGATATGTATTCCAAATTTTTTTTTACAATTTTGATACTGCTTCCTTTATGATAGATTTCGTGTACGGGTTGTGAAAATCCGGAAACAGACACTAACAATTCAGTGACTCCGGTTTGCAGCACTGGTTTTAAATGAGGCATCTTTCTCAAACTCAAATTTGAAGATATACCAAGAAATTTATCTTTACCCATAACCTGTCTGAAAACCCGAACATATGATGCCAGATTGTGTTTTAGAAACGGCTCGGACCAGTTGTATAAAATAACATGCTCAAAATTGTGGTGATCAATTTTTTGACATACCTTTTCAAACGTATCGAGTGTCATATAATTACTAGAATTCTTTAGGGTGCGAATACCTCGAAAACAGCAGGGGCACTTCAATTGACAACTGTCAACAATATCAATGGAAAAACAATTAATATGCGATATGGCGGATGCGCTATCAATAGCAAATTTAACATCGTTTTTGATGTAGCTATGGGAATCGATCAATTCTCGCAAATAGGTCTTGCTGCCGAGTATTTTGAGATGGGATTGTTTCAATTGCTCCGCGATTTCGTCATAATATTCCAATGTGGCGATATATACGCTGATAGGTTCTTTTTTTAATTTATGGAAGTTGACGACTGGCAAACCGCAATATTCGCCATTCTTCTTATTGTCGATAAAACAGTCAACATTTATATTTTCCGCTTTCAGTCGCTTCAATAGCGACGCCCCTATTTCACCGGCTCCAAATAATGCAATTTTACCCATAGTTAATCCATTTTAACACTGCATCTGGTACAAAACGTGGACAACTGTCTTCTTGCCAATAGTTCTTCGAGTGAATTTTCTAAAAAATTACCAATCCGAAAACGTTCCAGATTTGGAAATAGACAACATAAGTAAACATCCGCGTTGTAGTCGAGATAAAATTGAGAATTACAAACCTTACTTATCCCCTCCATAAATGCCTTCATGCTCCATTTTTGGTATAAGTCCTCCTTCATTTTATCCTCATGATATTTTAAAATGGATCGATCGTTCGGATCTTGAGGTGACCCATAGCCGGGCATTGAAATAAACGTCAGCCCCAGTTGGGATGCATATTCCTTGAATAACGGTATCTCCCTCTTATTATATCCAAAATCCAAATATTTAATGACGACCCGCGTGCCCATGTCATTGGCAAATGGAGCAATATACTCCAGATGCTTTTTGACAACTTCAATATCACTTCCCTTATGGTATATTTTATGAATCTTTTGAGAGAATCCGGATACCGAAATCAGTAAATCATTCACTCCCGCCATAAGCACTTGTTTTAAATTCGGGATGTACTTCAAACTTAAATTCGAAGAAACTGATAAATATATATCTCTACCGACTATTCGTCTGAAAACGTTGACATATTCTTCAAGTTCTTTATTAAGAAAGGGCTCCGACCAGTTATATAGAGCGACCCGGGTAAAATTGTGGCGTTTTAGCTTACGGCAGACGTCTTCAAATTTTTCAAATGAAATCTGATTCCCGGTATTTTTAATAAACTGGGTTCCGCGATAGCAGCCGGGACATTGCAACTGACAACTGTCTATAAGATCTATGGCGAGGTGGCATATTTGAGATATCGCAGCACCGATGTCAAACTCAATTTTAACATCGTTGGATATACAATAATGAGACGAAAACAGCTTCTTTAAACTCTTTCTGTTACCCAATATCTTTAGATGCGAATTTTTTAATTGCTCCTCAATCTCATCATAATACTCCAAAGTCGCAATATAACAGCCTTCACACTCATTTTTAGCATGTTCTAAAGTGACAATGGGTATACCGCAGTGTTCGCCGGTCTTTTTGTTGTCAATAAAGTAGCTAACCAAAACATCTTCAGCAGAAAGCCTCTTTAGTAAAGATGCGCCGAGTTCTCCAGCCCCAAATAATGCGATTTTCCCCATAAGAGGACTCTCCCCTTGCTAATTGTGCACAGCCCATAACGTCATAATGCTGGATACAATCGTGACAACATCATCCTTAGAGTCAGGTTGCAAATAACACGGTATCGTCAAAGTAGTTGCCTAGGTGCCGCAGGCTCAATTTGTAGTCCGGCCGGTACCGGTGAAGGAGCACCGGAATTTCGTATAAGTCACTTACTTTATGATAGATACTGATAACCAGTTTCGGGGCAAAGGCTCTGATGCTATTGGCAGCTCCTTTTAGGGCTTCGAGCTCAGCCCCTTCAATATCCATCTTGACCAATGTGATCTTTGCGCCGTTGAAATGGGAGTCGATACCGGCCGTGTCGATCTCGATGTCGGCAGAGCCGGTGAACGCGTCGCCAACTTCCTGAATTCTCGCGCAATAGCTGTCTGTTTGCGCGGAGCTGACAAAGCGTAAAGTAGTTGTGTGTGACCACAGTCCCGCCTGGCTGCAGAAAACATTTCCGTATTTTGCCATATTCCGGGTCAGTTCCCGATAATTTTTCGCGTCTGGCTCAAAGCAGTGAATCTGTTTAAATTTAATCTGGTTGTTTTTGCAGGCTTTGATAAACGCCTCTGCCGAATCGCCATTATATGCGCCGCCGTCAACGAAAATCTCTCCATCATCCAGGCGCAGCACGTCATTATTGAAATAGAAGTAGTTGCCGCCATAATTGAATCGATCCGGATTGTCATACCCCAACTTAAGAATCGGCTCTGAAAACTCAGAAAGATAAGCTTTGTAGGATTCATACTCGAAGCTGGATGCGACCAGCGCCAGGCGCCGGATGAAGATCTCCCTTGACTTGTCATCAGTTAGAAGGTTGTAGGCGCTAACCAGTTTCTCCTCATTCTTGCGCAATTCGCGCAGCAGAGAAGGAGGTTCACCATTTCTGGCCAGCATCATAACGCGTTCACGTCTGAGTGTTGAATCAAAAGTGGAGTCCTCTGCATCAAGCGGTATAATCAGCTCTTCATCAAAACCGTTTTCAAGCAGCTGGGTCTTGATAAATCGTTGGTAAGCAGCCGAGGCGATGATGATCAGGCTCTTTTTATGTCTGACCTTAAGCTCTTCAAACGAGATTATCGGCAGGTCACAATAGAGTTTACCTGCCCGTGAAGCGTCATTGTCACAAAAACAGATGGGATTTATGTTGTGACGGGCAAAAAGGGGCGCCAAGATCTTGCCGCTTGCGCCGGCACAGAAGAGCACTACCGGAATGCTGCCATCTTTAACCTTAAGGTAAGAAGCTCCAAATATTTCGGCAATAACTTCAGACTCATCATATGGTTTGGTATGTTCAATAATTTTTTCTAAAACATCGTTCACAGAATTATCCTGGCCTTAATGCGACTGGTTAAAAACAACTATTTGATTGATGTCTTTTGTATAGTTGGCGAGTTGCCCAACGATATCATCTTTATGCTGTTCCGGGGATGCAACCAGAATCACTTCCGGGTTCAGTTCAGGAATTTGTTCGTACCCGACAATTTTAATACCACCGATAGATTTGCCTTGCACCGTAGCGCTGCGGTCAACAATTGCGAGTATCCGGCTTTCCTGTATATCGGGATCTGACAGAAGCCCTGTGGATATCGGGCACGCCGGCGCAATAACGATTCGCTTACCACGTAACGACCAGGGGCTGGTTTTTTTGGGGCATCTTAATCCTAAGTGGTGAGACAATGAAAAATGGTGTTTGCCTTATCCTTGCAGTACTTTCTTTACGTCGGAAGTCATTTAAAATTAGCTCAGGGGCGGCCTGAGCGCTAGATGCCATTTCTGTCGTTTGCTGAACTTGATCCAACAGGGTTTTTCCCTGCTGGCACACCGCGGCCAAATGGCTCTCCGTGTAATTCACCGGATTTAAACCATGCTTTTTCATTAGTGCGTGCATCTTGGCATATGCCGCAACGTCTTTCGAATAGTCATAGTTCCTAAGGTGCTTGGCATGGATCGGGTGATCTTGCAGAGGTACAAAATCGAATGTTAACCAGATTTGATGCGGGCGAATGGCAAGCATGGCGTAAGTAAATCCCGCAATGTCATCATCACTGCAATTATCGCTGCAAAAGATATATTTGACCGCCAGCCTTCCGCCGTTCTGGCTGCCGGCATAGGCATAGCGGGTCAGGTTTTCTAAAACCTGAAGATAATAGTCTCTTTGTTTCAGACGCAGGTAGGTTGACGGTGTTTCGGCATCCAATGAGGTAACTACCCAATGGATTGACCCATCAGCAAGCCCGTCAAAGACGGATTGATGGAATTTTACGCCATTGGTCATGAAACGGACCTGGATTCGTCGCGAAGAGAAAAAGTCAAGATATTCATCGAGATTTTTCAATAGCGAAGGTTCACCGCCGTTAAAATCAACTGCGGAATCCCATTGAACATCAAGCGGCCTGAATTCCCGCAAAATCGCAAGATCGTCGTACTTAGACTCGAAAAACCAATTATGTATGGTTGAATTGCAATATTTACAGCGTAGATTGCATAAAGTCGTGGCGGCAAGATCGATCTGTCCCAGTTGCGTAAAATCGACGTCAGCAAATCTTTTTCGCCGTACCATGTGACACAGACTGCATGTAATGTCACTTTCCTCGTCATTAAGGAGCCCAAAAAGCCATTTTCTCTTCTCTACGATCATCTCTTTGGTGATTTTTATCTGAGCGGCCTCATCCGCAGACCAAAAAATTGGGGATGCAAAGGCTCCTAACTGACATGCACGAACCCCCTCGATTCCCAAGCGCAGACCACTTTCCAGCCTAGGGCACGATTTCACCAAATCTTCACTACGATACGTATTAGACTTGATTACTTTGTTTAAATCTTTCATATTTAAGCTACCGAACTAAAAACTAAATCCAACGAATTGAGTCATCGCGACGCAAATGCTGCTTTGCCCTCAAGATAGCCTCCTCAGTGCTCAAACCGGAATAATCCTGGGCGGAAAACCTGCAGCCATTGATATCATCATCTAGCAGCGCACCTAGCAATACACCAGGAATAACACTTTCGACTTCGTAAAGGGCATCTGGCCCCCCAGCGTCAGTACGCACCCATCCGGGATCGACCAAGGTCAGCATGACACCCGTGTCTTGGAGACTGGGCGCCAGATCATGCACGAATTTATCCAAGGCAGCCTTGCTGCAGGCATAGGCCATTTCCCCGGGTCGCTTTTGGATATTGGTGTTTAAATTGATCACCCGCCCATACCCACGATCGACCATTGGAGGGATCAGGCGCTGGCACATACGAGCCGGAGCAATGGTATTAACCGTAAAGCAATCCCGATAAATCTCACCGGATATGGACCAGAAACCCGATGGGCTCGGCGGTGAAATGGCCGCGTTGTTAAATAGGATGTCTACTTGGAGATCTAAATTCTCAAGGTGGGATAGCATAGCCTCCACTTCATCCAGATTGCTTAGCTCCGCCTCAACAGGTATAAGTTTCACGCCGTAAGCAGAGCATGTTTCGATGAGATCCTGAACATGCGATACGCAGCGACTGTGAGCAATGATATTGGAACCCAGCTGGGCCATTGCTGTCGCAATTTGCCTGCCGACGCCCCGCGATGCTCCCGTAACTAATGCCCATTTACCATCTAAATGGGGGATAAGAGATTCTTTCCGGGCAGCCTCGGGTTGTAAATCTTCGAGTCTTTGAATTTCCTGAACAAAGTAATAGCCGCTGTCGAATAACGAAAGAAATATGTCTTTAATTCCTATATGGCGTAGCTGCTGGTAAATTTCTTCATATTTCCTTACTGTTATAATGACTGCGGTTCTGTCCGCCAGTTCGCCCAGCTCGCTTGGGGATAAACACTTTTTGCCCCAAAATACCTTGCCCCATTTCTCGGGTGCGTTGTCACAAAGAAAATCCGGCTCGCGTGCGAGAACCGGTGGCAGCTGGTTATAGCATTCGCTGAGCAAAGTGCCGACTCCAAATAGACAAACATAATTGGCATCATTTGATATCATTTTCATGATTTGAATCAATCGAGGTGCTTTTAAACCAAACTTCGTTTAGGCGACTTTTTGATACTCAGGCATCAGGTCCAACGAAATACTTGCTGGTGGGGGATCATAAGAAACGCTTCGGGTTTCCAAATTGTCAGTCGACCGAAGCGATCTGACTATCTTTGACTTTACTGAAGAATCCGCTGTCCAGTATTCTTCAAGCTTATTGAATGTTAAATCGTCGGTAATGACCGGCATGATTGCGACAGCCAAGTTAAAATATCTCAGTGCACAGGTTTCATCATTCTCGATAAGCGCTCTAACTGAGTATCGTAAACAGAGACGGCTAAGTTTCTCCAACGCTTGGGGCAGACGATTCCTGGCCTTGTTCATATTATTTTTGCTCATCGCAATCTCGGCAAATTGATGTGGTAGGATATACTGTCCAAAGATCTCTACCAAACTGTTCGAAATACCACTTGAATCACTATTTGAATGCACACGGTTCAATAACAACGGCTCCTTTATATACGCCACGTCATATTCGCAGCAGAGGTTGAAATCAAGCACGCGCTGGGCAAACCAGCGGGATAGTATGTTTTCCGTGGGCAATTTGGCGACAGCTTTCTCGTAGTTGTACATAATCTGGGATATGCTCGGATTGACGGCTGCCATCATGTAAACCGCCGCCTGCTCAGCTCCGGATATGATGCATGATTGATTATAAAATGGCGGTTCTTCGGAAGCAGCACCGTTTTCGTCAATTATCGTGCGATGGGTTATAGCGTACCCCACATTAGGATGGCTTTCCATGGCATTCACGCATTGTTCGATAAAATTCGATCGCAAAGCATCGTCAGAACATAGAACGCAGAAATACTTGCCGCTAATATTTCTGTAGCAGTTTTCCAGATTTAAATTCGGACCAAAATTTTTGCGGTTGCGGATCAAAGTTATCTTGCCGGGATACTTACCTGCATATTCAACTGCAATATCCCACGAGTCGTCGGTAGAAGCGTTATCGGAAAAAATGATCTCGATATTCCCGTAAGTCTGGGAGAATACACTTTCGAGACATTGCCTCAGATACCGTCCGTAATTGTAGTTATGTATCAACACGCTGACCAGCGGTGAGTTTGTCAAATTCGGCCCGTCGGTTATCTTTCTGACCCTGCGTTTCACCGTTTCAAAGCTTGCGGATGGCTCCGACTCCATCAGCTGCACACACTGCTTCACATATTCAGGCACGAATTTATCGTTGCCTGACAATGTCACGTAATATTTGCCGATCGCCATGGATAAACTGTGAAACAGATTGTCCGTCGCATCGCCTCTCTTATTGCGCTTGACTGTAATCGCGCCCTGATACCGATTGGCGTATCCCAGGGCAACATCCCAGGAACCATCCGTTGAAGCGTTGTCAATGAAAATCACTTCAACATTGTCAATAACATCCTGGCAGAAGATATCGTCAAAACATTGACTAAGGCATTCTCCGTAGTAGTTGAAGATGAGAACACTAATGAGCGGGTTGTTGGGGTCGTTGGAGACGGGATCTTTACGCATTTTAGACTCCTTCGGTATTTGATTTTGATGTTCTGAGAATCAGGCCATATCTATCCGTATAATCTTGATGCAAAATTCATGCTAAACTCAGATCAAATCCTCCGGGGGAAATACGTCCTGCCAGGGGACTGGAAGCGGTTTGCCGACCAACTTTGATTCGTAGGTGTCGATAAACTCGCGGTCAATGGCAATAAGACAGGTGTCGGTATACTCGCCAAAATGCTTGATCTTCAATCCCCGCGCCACAATGTCTTTGAGGGGTTCCTCAAAAAAATTGCCGAGCGAGACATGAATATAGGGGCACGGCATAACATCCCCATACTGGGTGATGGATATCATGCGTTTGACGGCGATGCACCCCAGATCCATGCCATAAGCCGGCGTCAAATGGGTAAAAACATCGTATTCCTTTTCCAATTCTTTCTGATATTGCAGGTCCTCTTCGTCGATGATGACATCCAGATTTCCCTCCCAGGAGCCAACGGGCTTGGCAAAGGTGATGAAAACCGGGACATTTTTACCTTTGGCAAACTCCAAAAAATCAATCAGTTCCCGGGAGCGGATGCGCTGTTTGGTTACCACCGTGGCAATAATGATATTCAGACCGGCGTTTTGGGCTGCGTCGATGGCCCGGATGGCCCGTTCGTGCGAGCCCTTGGCCCGGCGAAACGCGTCGTGCTCCTCGGCATTCAGGCTATCGAGGCTCAACTGAATTTTGTCCACCCCGATGCGCTTGAGATGTTTGGCCCGCGCATCGTCCAGCAGCCAACCGTTCGTGTCCGAAGAGATATAAAATTTTTCGGGGTCAATGGCCTCAACAATCTCGTCGAAATCGGAGAAGGTCAACGGTTCCCCACCCGTGATGACCCAATGCGCCAACCCCATGGCATCAGCCTGGCGCGACAATTCTTTTATGTCTTGCGGGGTAAACGAACGCTGCTTTTTGCTCATCGTGCTGATGCAGCAATGACGGCAGCGAAGGTTGCAGCGGTAGTCGTACTGGAACTGAAGAATGGCAATACTTTCACCACGTTTAATCTTATCCTCGTAGTGCATCACCTTCTCATACACCCGCGGTTTGTCGATTTTCAGGGCCTGCCGCTTATCGCTTTCGATTCGGCTCAATTCGCTAGTTAGTTCTGACATTAGACTCACTCTCAAATAGCTTTTAAATAGTTAACTTGTCTTGCTGCAACAGATCTCGGTGTAATCCAGCGGGTATCCGGCCTGGATCGCAGGCTCGATTTCCGGTGCACCAAAGGGTCGGCCTTCGCAATAGTTGCAGGCCTGCAGCGCATGTCGCTGTGAAAAAAGTTGCAGTACATCGTGTTTGAGGCTTTTCAGATTCTGCCGCAGGTTAGACTGCTCGCAGATCGCCACGCTGTCCTCTGAATAATTCGGAATGGCTTTCAGAGTCGATGCATTGGCGGAAAACGGGCAGCGATATAAATTGCCGTTCATCAGCGTCACCACATGTTTGGCGCAGCATTTGTTGAAAACGGCCTGAAGCTCCTGCTGATCCCGTTGATGCCATCCAATGGTACCGCACCGGGACCATCCTTGTGCGGGCTGAACGAAATACCGAAGGTTATGCTCGCCAAGGCGCGTCGTCAGGCGCTCTAGATTCTTAGATAGCTTGCCGTAATTCGTGATAAAAAATAGAATCTTGGGACTTTCCAGCTGATCCAGGCGTTGTTCGGTCGGGCAAATCGTGCCATTGGTATAAATGATGATTTTTCGGAACTTGGGTTCCTTGTTGAGTCGCTTGACAATGTCGCTAAAGGCCGGGCTCATCAACGGCTCGCCGCCGATGACCCTGATCTCGTTGACCGAATCCACAATATCAGCCAATCGATCGACGGCCTCCAGGATGTTTGGCAGATGATAGTTGCGCGGCTTGCGGTAATATTGCATGAGGTTGGCACAGTCGCGACATCGCAAAGAGCATCGCTCGGTGATGACCAGGTCCACGCTGCGCAGGAAAATGGACTGCGGATTGCGAAAGGCCTGATGACAAACGATGCAGGTGCTGATGACATATTCGGCAAAATCAGGCGGGACGCTCAAATCATGGCGCTGAGCATCAAATTCATTCAACAGTAGACTGGAATCGAACCATTTTCGGAATCCCAGATTTTCCAGCTGCTCGATGACATCGACAATGTCAGCCGCGGAAATCAAAAAAACCGGATGTTCTACTCGTTTTCCAACTTCGGAAATATGCACCACGGGTATCCCGTACAGTGAGCGGCCGGCCTTATTGCGGTTGTTGTCACAGAAACAGTTGACGTCAATGTGCCAATCCCGGCAGATGTGGTACAACGCTTCACCTGCAACTCCGGCCCCGAAAATAACGATTCTGCCACTCATGGCCTGAAGCAGGGACAGATGCATTCGAGCGGGGGCAGACGAATAGTCTCCCGGGCTCAGGTTTTCTGTGGTTTGGGACGGTAGCGTTTTCGGTATTTGTATTTGCATAATAAAATGAGCGGCAGCACGAGTTTCAATCTCATAAAAAAGGGCAGCATTCGACTCTGGCCCGCAAGGGGAAAGTAAAATTTCAAATTCTCCTTGACGATCGGATGATGAACCATGCTCCGAACCAATTCATAGAGTATTTTGCCCTGGCTGTTGCCACAAGCCCTGATCAGCAAGACAATCGAGTGGGAAATGTGCCCAAGTCGGGTGATTTGCTGCGCATTTGACATTTCAGAGTCCGGGCCGAACTCTTCGATGAAAGCCAGAATTCCGCAGTAGGCCTGCCAGATGTCGAGGTAGAAATACAGCGGCTTTTCATCTTTCAAAATAAAGGCCATGGCAGCTGAATTCGGACTGCCAAAACGATAATTGTAAGTTGAAACGTTGATGTAAATCAGTTTGTGCGACCAGCGTAGATACTCAAAATTAAATAGAACATCTTCACAGATGCGAAGGTTGGGTCTGAACTCGAGCTTGTACTTTTTAATGGTCGAGGCCTTGAACAGCCGTCCCCAGCAATATGAGAACATCATGAATTTCCCCGGCTCACGCATGTACTGCAAGGCATAATCGCTGATAGATGGCTTCGTGAGGCTCTGATATTCGGGAAAATGGGAGATCGTTATCGTCTGTTGCGGTGCGGTTTGGATTTTATCGAAGGCGCTGACAACAATATCAGCCTGATTGCTGCTCTGGGCGTCCAGCAATGTCGCTACTGAGTCAGGATTCAGCCAATCATCGGCATCCAGGAAGATCAAAAAGTCTCCCTTGGCAGCTGCGATTCCCAAATTCCGTGCATGTCCCGGTCCCCCGTTTTCCGCCGCACAAATTAATGTGAAACGCCGGTCATGGTCCACCAAGCGGTGAACCACTTCGACCGTGTTGTCCGTTGAACAGTCATCGACGAGGATGGCCTCGAGGTTGCGCCAGCTCTGGTTTGCCACACTGTCAAGGCATTGTCTGATAAAGCTGGTGCAATTATACATCGGAACAATAATGCTGACCAATACATCATTAGTCATGAGGAATATCCGATCCGGTGCCGGTAAAGCGGGTAATCTCTCACAAGTGTATGGAAGATAGCCATATTTTACCTTATTCCAGTTCCTTTAATCCGTAATCTCTTAAAATAGCCACCTGCATACCGGGTGGATAGTTCTTCCTGATAATGCGGGCCACTTCATCGGAATAGCTGGCCGCCATGACGATTATCGCTTCAATATGCGCTTCATATAGTTCTTCCGGCGATATGATGGGAACATGTGAAGCCGGGGTGAATTTCCCCTGCTTGAACGGCGCCGAATCGACCACACATTTTATTTTGCCGCCGATATCGGTCAATGATATAACCGCCAGGGCCTGATGGCCGGCGCCCCAGATCGCGACTTTTTGATCTGCAAATCGACTGAGATAATCGGCTATTTGACTCTTCAATTTTTCCTGATGCTGCTGAAAAATGGAAATGTCTAATCTTTTTCTTTTTCTGACCGTGGCTGAGATGATGTAGTCAAACCAAATTTGCCCGCATTCAATAACTTCAAATCCATTTCGGCTTAGCGTGCTGGTCAACGTTTCCCGGGTGAAATAGAAAAGGTGATCGCTGATAAACTCGGCAAAGAGGTTCTTTTGCAAAATCATATCGAAATTCGGAACTTCAACAAACCCGATCGCGTTATCCGTCAGGTTGCGACGCAGGCCGGCCAGGGTTCCATTGGGATTCGGCAGGTGCTCGAAAAAATTCAGGATCAAAAACGCATCAAAAGGCGCATCCGTTATTTTCTCGGTATCCGATTCAATAAATCCCTGAATGGCTTTCAACCCGTTGGAATTGCAGCTGCGGACTGCCGTCTCAGAAAACTCCAGGCCGAAAGGAACGACATCACATTGCTGGAGAATTGCCAGATACTCACCATAGCCGCAGCCAATCTCGATGATTTTCTTTTCTTTGAGTGCATACTTATCGACAAATTGGCCAAATTGGGCCAGCCGAAAGTCGGTCATCTCCTTTGAGATACCGGCCGCCCGGATGACTTCCCGGTAGTAGGGCACAGGATCATTATTCAACTGCACCAGCCCGCAGGCCGAACACTGCACGACGCTCAGGTCGACGCCCCGGTCCAGGTGGAGGGACGCTGCGTCGGGCAAATACTGGGCCGCTTTGGGCATGTTTTCGTAAATCAGCAGGGGGTCTTCGAAAAAGTCACCCCCGCAAACCCGGCAGTTGTCGACAGGCATTTTTGTCCTCAATTGTCTAGGTTCAAACCTCGTCATTTGGTTTGATTAAGATGGCTGTGAACCTTTTATCCTTTAATCCCTCAATTCCCCAATCCCTCAATTCCGGCTTCGCGGGTCAGGCGGCCAATAATTGCGTTCTATCAATTCGGTGGCGATGTTGCTGGTACCAATGATACAATAGTTGAATCGATTCGCGAATCGGCGTAAATTGAAATCCCTTCAAGTCTTGGAGCAGCAGGGCGTTGTCACCGCTGTATTCCCGGCCCCGGCCCTTTTGTTTGAGATTGATGTCCAGGTTCTTGCCGGATATTTCGACGATGGTTTCCGCCAGTTCTTTAAATCCATAGGCACGACCCGAACATGCGTTGTATATGTTCCGGGAAGGTCGGCCGCTGATTATCCAACGCACAATTCTCATCAGGTCATCGATGAACAGGAAGTCATATACTGCATTTTGGTTGATCGTAATCGGCATATCGAAAACAGCCTGGCAGCAGGTATTGGGGATAAATCGATACCGCCAATCGTCATATTTACCGAAAAGCCCGAAAATTCTTAGGTTGAAAATATTACTGCTCAAACGGGCATGCTGGGTCATGATATATTTTGAAAGTCCATATTGATCTTCCGGCACGTGAGCCCCGAAATAATCCTCACTCATTTTGGGGTGCCAGTGATCCCGACCGAATTCGGCGCCCGAGCCAAAATAGATCATTTTGCCGAAATCGTCCTGGCAGCGCGCGATATTGAAAAACATTCGCAAGTTCTGCTCCAGCACCCGGCCGGGATCTTTGGTCGAAAAATAAGGCGCCGCATCATAAGTTGCCGTATGAATGATGGTATCGAACCTGTTTTTCCTTAAGTAATCAGCGACTTTTTCGGAATCAGTCAGGTCAAGCACCTGGCGGTTCGCGGATTCAATCGAGTAGTCGCCCGCCAATCCCTCCGCCAGGCTTCGGGCGATAAAACCATCTCCGCCGGTAATCAGCAATTTCTGCACCCTTTACTCCTCTAAAGGTTCTATGACCATATTCTCGCCGAATTCAGATCTGGGCAAAAACGGCCAAAGATCTTCCAGTGGACTGGAGACGATGCGGCCATCCTTCAGGACCCGGGAGGATACCCGCGGCGAAGTCGGGATATCGGGATCTACCAGAATGTCGCAAATTACGGTACCTTCGGTTTGGATGACTTCACGCAGCTTTTCATTTAAATTTTTCTGGTTTTCAATACGAATGGTCTGCAGCCCGTAAGCCTCCGCGACCCGACAGATGTCTGGCAGGGTCAGCCCACTTTGGCGGTTGCAGCCGACATAGCGTCCCTCAAAGTGAGATGTCTGGGTGGCTTTTATCGATCCATATCCGCTATTGTTCATGATCAGGAGCTTTATCGGCAGTTGCAGACGGGACAGGGTCTCCAATTCCTGGATGTTGAGTTGCACGCCGCCATCGCCAACCAAACCGATGGTCCGTCGCTTTCCGCCGGCCAGACAAGCGCCCAGCGCAGCCGGCAACCCAAATCCCATCGCCCCCAAACCCGGTGTATTCAATATTCGCTGCCCCTCTTTCAGGCGAAAGGCCTGTTGCCCGACTTCGGCACAGGCGCCGGAACTGCCGGGCACCAGGATGTCATCCGGCAGCATAATTTCGGAGAGGCTGTCGATCAGGGCATACGGGTTAACCAGACCCGCCGAATCCTTGTGATTCGACAGCACAACGGGATATCGATCCTTCCAACGACGGCAGCGGTCAAGCCAGTCGTGGTAGTCTCCTATGGATTGTTCATCGAGCAGAACAAGCAGTTGGCGCAAAAAGATTCCCACATCCGCCCGGACCTCGATGTCGACCGGCATGTCAAACGTTTTTAGTTTGCCGATTTCAGCATCGTCAATATCGACGACGATCTTTTTGGCCGCCCTTGCAAAATTCGGATAGTTATGGGCCACCTGGCACAAATCCAACCTCGCACCCAGCGTTAAAAACCAATCCGAATTCTGCTGGGTAAAATTCGCTCCGCGTTGGCCGATAGATCCCGGCTTGCCGGCATAAAGCGGGTGGCTCTCATGAATGAGGTCGGCGGCCTTCCAGGTCGCCAGCACCGGAATTTTCAGCCGCTCGATGAGTTGATGAAAATCGTCCAGGCAACCGGACGATCTGACGCCGTTTCCCAGCAGAATCGCCGGTCTTTGGGCTTGGGCCAACAGCTTGAGGGTGTGTCTGGCTTGGGATTCAATTTGACTGCGATCGAATTCCACGGCCGGGACTTCATATCCCTTTAGGTTTTTTTCTTCAATGATACTTCCCTGCACATCCAAGGGGATATCGAGCCAAACCGGCCCTTTCCGGCCGGTTGTCGCCAGGTGCAGGGCCTTTTCCAGATGATATTTGATCTTTTCGGGCTCGACGACCGTTACCGCGTAATTGGTGATCGGGGCAACCAGAGATACGATATCGACTTCCTGGATGCCCATCTGGCGCACCCCCACCCGGCCAAGTAGATCCTGGCGCTTGACTTGCCCGGATATCACCAACATGGGGGTGGAGTCGATCCAGGCGCCGGCGATTCCCGTTATGGCATTGGTTCCGCCGGGCCCGGTCGTAACCAGTGCCACTCCCAGGTGATTGGTATATTGCCCGTAGGCCTCGGCCGCGATCACTGCAGCCTGCTCATGCAGACAGCAGATATATTCGATATCCCCTCGCGCGCCCAAGGAGTCGACCAGATGCATGCTTCCTCCGCCGGCCAGCAAAAAGACATCCTTGACTCCGGCGCCGCCTAAATATTTAAATACATAATCTGAGAGTTTCGTCTTCATTTATCTTCGGCAATTTTTGGCCGTCCACTAGACAACGTTGAAGTTAAAATTTCCAGGATTTCCCGGATCGACATCCCTCCCGAATTCCAGGGCCGGGATACCAGAAAACAGCGAATTCCCAGTGCCGCGGCTTCACGAATATGGCCGGCATGGTCATCGATGAAGATATCGACCTGATTGAGCCGTTTTAAAAAGGCCGCCTTGTTCGATTCATAATCGGTCGGAATATCTTCCGCCCTGGGTGACGGAATGAAATGGAAACTTCGAATCCAGTCGCCAAAATGCCTGAAAAGCCAGGCTGCGCTGACGGAGGCCGCCCGGCGCGGTACGGCCGTTAAGGCCATATGCCGGTATGAGGTCCCGCTGCGTTGAAACCATCCGAGTACCTGGGGATTGGGCGGCATCTTCTCATAACATCCGGTTAACCTGAACTCATCGAGAGATTTCAGGTACTCAAGGGGGGCCACGCCGAGAAGTTGATGGGGCGGGTTTTCCGATAAATCCGTATACTTCAAACTGCAGGCCGGATGTTCCGGTCGCCACCAGGCATCGAACCAGGTGTGCATGAGGCTATTTAAAACATCATCGACATCCCAGGCTACCGTCAACATGTTCATATCTACTCAAGCGATTCATAAAACCAATCAGTCCAAAAAGTCATTTCCGTTTTGCGGTTTTTATTTTCCAAAATCTTCCGGTCGTCATAGTAAGAGTCATCCGGATAATGGGTACTGGATACTTCTTCGAAAATTGTTCCTGCTTCGGAGCGGAAACTGTGCTTGACGCCTTTTTCGACCAATACGATGTCTCCCGGGCCAAACCGTTTTTCACCGTCTCCGAGATCCAGAATAAGTTCGCCCGAAAGGATTTGAAATGTTTCCTCTTTAATTTTGTGATAGTGGTTTGGGTGCCGTTGGCCGGGCAGCATAATAATGAGTTTCTTGCAATACTGGCGATTGACACAATTAATGATAATCGCACCCCAGGACTCAAGCTGCTCCAACCCGTAGTGGTGTGAAAGTTCGAATTGCAGCATATGCGGCAAGTGCACTTTGCTTTCTATCAGCATGTCGCGAACCTTGACGACCGCTTGGGTCACATAATCCCTGATGTCCCTGACGGCGACATCCTCTCTCCGCAGGGCTTCGCCGGCCTTCAATTCGGTTTGAACGATATATTCGGAATACTTTGATATGTCATTGGCTGTAATCTGGCCGTCTAATTGAGGTATGGCAAAGAAGATGTCTTCCAACGCAATCTTGTGATGCGGCGCAATATCATTTTTAACAAATACCCCGCGCTTCAAACCCTGCAGATCGTCTCTTTCCTTTTGATAAATTTCTCTTCGCTCCCCGGCGATGCCGCACATTTGCAGTGCCTCTCGTGCTGCGGTCATCCAATCGGCCACTTGATCCGGGGTGGATGAATAAGCATTGAGTTTATATTTTTCAGTAGGAAGACCCACATGCCGTTCAAAAATCTGGCTGCCTTTGGCAACCGCCAGCTTAACGGCATCCAAATTCGCAGGGTCCTCATGGGTCGAATACCCGACGGCGATGTCCGGAAACCGGCTTTTGAAAAAATCGATTTGGTTCAGGTTAAGATGATCTGTGGCGGTGGGATATTCCCCGACGCAGTGCATGATGGCGAACTTTTTGCGCCGGTGCTTGAAGAAAATGACGACCCGGTCGATTTCCTCCAATGAAGCGCCGGCAGTCGAAGCAATAATGGGCTTGTCCGTCTGGGCAATTTTTTCCAACAGCGGCCAGTCCGTGAATGAACAGCTCGCCACTTTGATAATTTGAAAATCGAAGGCGATGATTTTATCCACTGAATTCTCATCAAAGGGCGTACACATGGATATGAATCCGAGTTTGTCGGCTTCCTGTTTAAGACTCAAGAGTTCATCATCATTGAGCCGGGTTTCCTGAAAGCGTTTGACGTATTTGAAATCGGAACGATCCCGGTATTGCGGATGGATAAAGGTGTCGAGATCCCGATATTGAAACTTCAGGGCGCAAGGGTAATCAAAGGGACTCGTCGCCAGGCGAATCTCATTGATAATTCTTTTACCGTGCACGGCATCGCCCATGTGATTGTTGGCCAGGTCGAACACAAACAGATTTTGAAAGAGATCTTCTCTGCCAGTCATAAGAAACTCCAAAAAAAGCGGGCTACCAGACTCTCCATTCCGCCTGGTCATTGCTCCACAAGCTATTCAAATATTCTGCATCCCTGATGGTATCCATACAGGCCCAGAATTTGTCGTGTTTGTACACCATCAATTCGCCTCTTTGAGACAGCTCCTGCAGGGTTTTTGCCTCGAATTCACAATCATCCTGGTCTTCAAGATAGTCGAATAACTTCCGGTTGAAGACGAAAAATCCGCCGTTCATGTAATTGCCGTTATATACCGGTTTCTCTGAGAATTGGATGACCTGGTTGGCATCGATATTCAGCTCCCCGAATTTTAAGAACTTCGGCCGCACTCCCGCAACCGTCCCGATTTTGCCGTGGGACAGATGAAATTTGAGTAGTTCATTTAAATTGATATCCGCCAGACCATCGCCATAGGTCACCATGAAATTTTCGGCATCGATATATTTTTCAATCCGTTTAATCCTGGCACCTTTCAGGGCATCGGCTCCGGTATCGCTCAACGTAATTTCCCAGTCCTGTTCATCGCAGCCGTTGTGACACTTGACACCGCTGTTCGCTCCCAACTTGACGGTAATGTCATTGTTCATCACCTGGTAGCGGTAGAAGTATTCTTTGATCATCTCGCCCTTGTACCCCAAACAGAGAACAAAGCGCCAGAATCCGTAATGCAGATAGATCTTCAGAATATGCCACAAAATCGGACGATTTCCGATCTTGACCATGGGTTTGGGCCGGAACTCCGTTTCCTCCCGCAGACGAGTGCCCAATCCCCCGCACAAAATGACTACTGGAGTGTCCTGGTGCATTTGACTTCCTTTCATTTAAATCTGGAATAATGCGATGTTTTCCCCAATCGCCTTTCTAAAATTATATAACGACCGGTTGAGCCGGTATTCAAAGGGACTTGACAAATTCATGGAGAACATTGAACGTATAATCAATCTGTTCCCCGCCGATTCCCGGGAAAGTGCCCAGAAAAAACGAGTTGTCCATAATTCGATCGGTGTTGGCCAAATCATCGAAGGTGCGCTGAACGATACCTTCGTAGGCCGGCTGGCGGGCCAGGTTGCCCCCAAACAGGTACCTGGTTTCGATTCTGTTTTCATCCAGGTAGTCGGCCAACTCAGTTCTCGTAAAGCCGGCGCCCGCTCTGACGGTAACCGGGAATCCGAACCACGCGGGATTTGAACCTGCGGTTGCTTCGGGCAGAACAAAAAACTCCCTGAAGTCCTGAAAACCGTCCAACCATGAATTAAAATTGTCACGCCGTTTCTGACAAAAACCGTCCAGTTTTTTTAGTTGTTCCAAGCCGATCGCCGCCTGGATATCGGTCATCTTCAAATTGTACCCGATGTGTGAGTAAACAAATTTATGATCATATCCATATGGCAATTTGCCGCATTGACCCGCATAACGGCGACGGCACCGGTTGCTTTCACCCGGTTTGCAGTAGCAATCCCGTCCCCAGTCTTTCAGTGATCTCACAATTCGGGCGAGCTCATGGTGCGGAGTCAGCACGGCGCCGCCTTCACCGGTCGTGATATGGTGGGCCGGGTAGAAGGAGCACGTTGCAAGGTGACCAAAGGTTCCCGTATTTTGGTCATGATATTGTGAACCTAAAGCATCACAATTATCTTCGATCAGGTACAGGTTATGCTGATCCGCCAGTTTCACGATTCGTTCGAGATCAAAGGGATTTCCCAGGGTATGCGCTAAGAAGATCGCCCGGGTTTTAGGTGTCAGTGCCGCTTCCAGGTCCGCGGTGCTGACATTGTAGGTCGGAAGCTCGACATCCACGAATACCGGCACCAGACCGTTTTGAATGATCGGATTCAATGTGGTGGGAAACCCGGCCGCAACGGTGATGACTTCATCGCCGGGGTTCAGGCGTTGGTCGCCCAACCGGGGCGATGTCAGGGCTGTGACAGCCAGTAAATTGGCAGAAGAGCCGGAATTGACCAGCAAGGCATGTTTGACGCCGATTTTTTCGCTGAGTGCATTTTGGAATGCCTCTACAAACCGTCCCTCGGTCAACCAGAAGTCAAGCGAAGATTCAACGGCCGCCTGCACTTCCTTCTCATCGTAAATCCGACCGGCATACCGGATCGGTGATTGGCCGGGAATAAACGGCCCTCCTGCATTTTTGCCTCTGTGCAATTCAGCCACAAGACCGGCTATTTGATGCCTGATTTCAGCTTCCGTCATTTTATGCTATCGTCTTTTTCTAAAACTTGATTGGCCCACCCAGCCGTTTAGTACATCTCATAGTCCTGATCAACTGCAGTCCGAATGCCTTCGTCCCGCGGGAGATCGGCGTTGATCTGATATAGTTGCGGCTTTTCATCCAATAGGTTTAAGATATCTTCGTAGTCAAAAAGACTATCCCGGTCATACAACGCGCCGTAAATCTCAAGCATGAATTGGTAGTCAGCTTCTCGATCCATCGTCCAGCGGTGATGGAGAAGCCCTTGGAAAAAATCAACGACACCGAGTTTGAACAGGTGCGGATTCTTGGACATGTAGGAGGTGATATGTTCCCGATCCGACGCCAGCCGCGAATCCCGCCAACATCTTTGCAAGGCCTGGTAAGAGAATACAGTGACATCCAACCCTGAGGGAAATTCACCGCCCAGGCTGCAGAGGTCAAGATTTCCATCGAAATATTTTTCGATCACCAAATCCACAATACCGGGATCCACCAGCGGGCAATCGGACATAATTCGCACCACATCCGATGCACGATATTCAGTCGCAGCCTGATAATACCGATCCAGGGGATCTTTGTTGCTACCGCGAAAAACAGCCACGCCCAGCCCATCGAACAATTCGACGATACAGTCGTCTTGATCCTCTTTGGTCGTAGCCACGATTATGCGATCTATATTCCGGCAGTTGAGAATTCTCTCATATACGTGTTGGATGACCGGTTTTCCGGCCAGCGGCAAAAAAACCTTGCCCGGCAGGCGGGTAGAGCCCATCCGCCCCTGTAAAATAGCAGTTGCCTTCAAGGCTTTATCTTCACACATGGGCATAGTTATATCGGGAGATTTGACGATAAAAGGCACGGCTCGAAAAAAAAACTGCGGGAGGTTTCCATCATTTCCACCGACCGATACCCTCACTACTGGTGAGGGCTGACTTGTTAGATCTTGCAAACGAAAGGAAAAATGGAATTCCAACTTCCTTTGATGACCGATTTTATGCCGGCCGAAATGAGAAAGAAAAATTACCGGCATCTATTTTTCTAATAATATCGAACCCCTTCGTTGACCCTGGCGAAAAATATACGCAAATCTCATACCAAAAAAGTCGGAACCGTCCATTCATATCATAGAGTGAATCCCGTTGAGTGGATGGCCAATCAAAAGCTGTCCCGGCTGAATGGTGAATCGAATTAACCTACCGATATCGTTTTTTATTTTGAAAAAACCCGGTTGATTGTCATGCCACCTGAAAGTACCTGATATATATCGGCGTTTTCGAATAGCCCCAAAACCCGGTTTATTTTTGTGATCTAGAAATGTCAATTTTTTGACGAGTTTAGTGTGACCCACCTGGATTGATGATAAAAACTAGCTCAAGCCATTGCATGAAATGGCCGATAATAAGCTCGATGAATGATAACTATGATCCGGATGGGGACTAAACATGGAATTCGTGGGTGTGAGCAGCACCGATGCAGTGTTTTCGGCGACCGTTCAGGGGCAGGGACAGTTAGACAGACTGGCAAATAATGCTCTGCAAAACGGGATCGATTTATACTTGAGCAAGGACTACAAGGGTGCGGCAAAGGAATTTAAAAGGGCTATCGGGTTGTCCCAGAACTCGCCGTACGCGGTCGATGCCGCCAACTACATGGCCCAATCCCACCTCCAGCTTGATGATACCGAGAGCGCCATAAAATCCTACAAAGAAGCCATTCGCCTGGACCCTAATCGTGACGACACCCATATCACTTTAGGCAATCTGTATATAAGTGAGAATCGCTATGAAGAAGCCGTCCAGGAATATGAAGAGGCTGTAAGAATCAACCCCAATGCCACCAATTCCTACTACCTGGGCCAGGGCTACCTGAATGTGGAGCGCTACAGTGAAGCGGAAAGCCTTTTTAGCACCGTTCATCGTTTAGAGCCGGATAAGCCGGCTGGAAAACATGGTCTGGGGATGACATATGCCCAACAAGGGCGTTACGAGGACGCCATCCGCGAGTTTGAAGATGCCATCGACATCAAGGATGATTTTTACGGCGCCTATGCTGAAATCGGGTATGCCTATGCGGATATGGGCGAGATCGACAAAGCCCAGGATATCGTTCATTTTCTGGAGGTGGCGGAGGAGCCGGCTTTGGCAGAGGCTCTCGATCGCTATATGTACGTTGTGGACCCGCCCAAAATGATGTTCGCTCATTCTTTCAAAAGTACCTTTGACTATCAGACATCAGTCAATACACCGGTTGCCAAATTGGATGACTATTTAGCCACCGCCAATGCTGCCAAGCAATTTTCCATGGTGTTCCAGTTCGATAAGGAGATGGACCGACTGTCGGTGGAAAATCCGGTCAACTGGAAAATTAGCCGGTCCACCAATACCGAGCCGGCCAAGTTTTACAATTTCGGTCTGGAAATACCCTCAACCGAAATCTACATCGCCCCGTTGCCGGATAACGTTTATTACGACGCTGATGCCATGACGGCCACTGTCAAATTCACGATCAATCAAAATGATAACGCGGATGGCACGCTCCATCCGTCTCATATAGAATTCCAATTTTCCGGTGAGGACATTTACGGCAATAAGATGGATGAAAATTTCGATCAGTATACCGGATTTTCAGGCGTCGCTTAAACATTTCGAATAACCCATCTTAAATATATTAGACATATTTTAGAAAACGATTCAGTCGAGTCCGGTTGATGGGATCCCCATCTCAATCGAGCACTGATAAATTAGAGTTATCAAATGAACGTTGACAACCGATTAAGGAATGACGCTTTAAGCGAAGAGACCGAAATCAATAGGCATCGCACCCTGGATTCCATTGCGGCGCTTTCCGGTGGAATCGCCCATGATTACAACAACCTGTTAACCGCCATTATCGGAAATATCACGCTCGCCCGACGGTATCTGGACCCGGACGATAAAGCCTTCAGGCTCCTGGACCAAGCGCTGCAGGCATCCGATGCCGCCAAGAAGTTAACTCAAAAGCTGATAACTTTTTCCAGGGGCGGCGCACCCCGCAAGGTGGTCACGGCAGTTGACCGCCTGGTTACAAATGCGGTAGATTTTACTCTAAGCGGCTCCAATATCAAAACCAGCTACCACTTTGCCCCGGATCTTTGGCGGATCGCGGTCGATCAATCCCAGGTCGGTCAGGCCATTCATAATATCGTGATGAACGCCAGAGAGGCCATGCCCCAGGGCGGCAACATCAAAATCGCCGCCACCAATATTGCGGCGCCCGCTGCTATTGATTCCTTGGAGCAAGGCGACTATGTAAAAATATCGATCACCGATCAGGGTCGCGGTATCCCGGCGGCGGAATTTGATAAAATATTTGATCCTTACTATTCAACCAAGGATATGGGAGAGCAAAAAGGCACGGGCCTGGGATTATCCATCTGCCATTCAATTATCAAAAAGCACGGCGGTGGCGTTTCGCTGGAGTCGCAGATCAATGCCGGAACTACATTTAATATCTATCTGCCGGCTACCCGGTCTCAACCTGACAGGGAAACCACGCGCGAGGAACCGGACGGCCAGGGACCGATTTTCGGCGACGGGAAAATTCTGGTCATGGATGATGACCGGGGTATCCGGGAGTTGGCCGGTGAAATTCTGGAGCATTTGGGCTACCGGGTTGATTTTGCCGGCGATGGCGCTGAAGCGGTCGCAGCATACCAGGCGGCCTTGAAATCAGCCGATCCTTTCGACGCGGTCATCCTGGATTTAACGGTGCGCGGCGGCATGGGCGGCAAAGAGGCCATTCAAAAGCTGATGACGTTGGATTCGGGGGTCAAAGGAATCGTTTCCAGCGGCTATTCCGAAGATCCGGGCCTGACTGACTATGAAGAGCACGGCTTCAGCGGGGTTGTGGCCAAGCCCTACACCCTGGAAGAACTTGGGGAAAAGCTGAGTAAGGTGTTAGAAGGCTGACTCCTCAATTGCCGTCCAATCCGGCCAGGGCGGCTTCAAATTTCTCATTGACAGCCAATGACATTTCAGCCGCCGCGTCCAGCAGTCCGGCGGCCTCATCCTTGCCGTTTGTTTTTGCTTTTTCCGCCCAATTCCTGTAATTTATAGCAATGTCATTCTCGAGTAAAAAAATCATCGTGATTTGCCTCGTTCTGTTGGGCGGGGTGGCCGTCGGCGCAATGGCCGGCGCCTTCTTTGCCTTCACCCGGGATCTGCCTCAGATCAGGAAACTGGAAACCTTTCGACCCCATGCCGTAACCCGTGTCTATTCGGCCGACAAGGAAATTTTGGCCGAGCTTTTTCTTGAGAAAAGGGATCCCGTACCCCTGCAAATCATCCCCCGCGACCTGAAGGCGGCCCTAATTGCCACCGAGGATCGCAAATTCTATCAGCACAGCGGCGTCGATATCAAAGGTATTGCCAGGGCCATTATCAAGGATATTCTGGCCGGTGGATTTGTAGAGGGCGCCAGCACGATCACCCAGCAGTTGGCCAAAACATTATTTTTAACGCCGCGTAAAACCATCGTCCGCAAGATCAAGGAAGCCATTCTAGCGTTTCAGCTCGAGCGCCGCTACACAAAGGATGAGATCCTCGAACTATATTTAAACCAGGTCTACTTCGGCAGCGGCGCCTATGGTGTCAAATCGGCGGCTGAAATTTTTTTCGGCAAGCCGGTCCAGGAGCTGAGCCTGGCCGAATGTGCCCTGATCGCGGGCATGCCCAAATCGCCTTCACGCTATTCCCCTCTGGTCAACATCGATTTGGCCCGCAAGCGCAGAAACATAGTGCTGAAGCAAATGCTCGATGTCGAGGTTGTCACCCGCGAGCAATTTGAACAGGCGTTTAATTCCGCAATTGAACTTGGTGCCGGTCGCAAAAATTTGAACCGGGCGCCCTATTTCGTCGAATACATTCAAAAGAGCCTGGAAGAACCCCTGGGAGCCTCGCAGCTCTATAAAGGCGGGATTTCAGTCTATACAACCCTTGACCTCGATTTGCAGGAAGCCGCTCAAGCCGCAGTGGATGAAGGCCTGCGCGCCCTGCGCGACCGCATGACGAAAAATAATATTGGACCGGCCGATCCCCAGGCCGCTCTGATATGTTTGGACATAAATTCCGGTGGCATCCTGGCCATGGTCGGTGGACGCAATTTCTATGAAAGCCCCTACAACCGCGCGACCACAGCCAGGCGCCAGCCCGGCTCCGCTTTCAAGCCATTTGTCTATGCCTATGCCATTGAACAGGGAATGGCCCAGAATGCCATGATCCTCGATGCCCCGGTCCTCTACCGCGGCGCCAGCCGGGACAGCGATTGGCAGCCGGAAAATTTTTCCGAAAAGTATTTAGGCGAGATAACCCTGCGCAGGGCGCTGGCCATATCCCAAAATATACCGGCCGTGCGGTTGATAGAACGGCTGGGTCCCCAGCCGGTGGCCGGCTTTGCCCACCGGCTCGGTATTGAATCAAAACTCGAGCCGAATTTGTCATTGGCCCTTGGAACATCGGAAGTGTCATTGCAAAATCTGACCGCTGCTTATGCCGTCTTCCCCCGCGGCGGTCAATGGATCGCACCCTTTGGTATCATGGAAGTCACCGACCACCGCGGACGGATCATTTGGCGCGCCAAGCCCCAAAAAAAGTTGGCGATGAGCCGCGCGGGGGCCGCCATCATTACGAATATGCTCGAAGGGGTGGTTCTGGAAGGTACCGGCCGCCGGGCCAAAAGTCTTCAAAGCCCGCTTGGCGGTAAGACCGGCACCACCAACAATTACAAGGATGCCCTGTTTGTCGGCTTTTCGCCGGCAGTTGCCATTGGGGTGTGGGTCGGACGTGATTCAGGGGGCAGTTTAGGGGATAAAGAAACCGGCGCCAGGGCAGCGCTGCCTATCTGGATCAAGTTGATGCAGGCCGCTCTGTCTGACGCAGCAACGCAATACTTCGACCTGCCGGACAATGTGGTCAAAGTCCGCATGAATCCCCTAACCGGATTGCTCGAGCACGATGAAACCGCCGAGGCCGTCCCGGCCCTATTTATCTCCGGCACCGAACCGGAATGACTGCAAAGGGCAAGAAGATCAGAAGGTGAGAAAGTGAGAGGGTGGGAAGGTGAGAAAAGCAGAAGGTGAGAGGGTGAGAAGGTGAGAAAAGCAGAAGGTGGGAAGGTGGGAAGGTGGGAGGTTGAGAAGGTGAGAAACCCTGGCCTTGAACCTCTGAACCCCTGAACCTTGAAACTCTGAACCCCTGAACCTTTGAACCTCTGAACCTTGAACCTCTAAACCTTGAACCTCTCAAGTGTAAATGATGTTGATCGACAGGGGCGGATATTTCCAGACTCCCGGTTTGGGAAGGATGTGCTGTTCGCCGACGGCCAGCCAGTTGACGTCGGGGTTGATTTCCCGCAGTTTACCGTCCTCCGGCGGGCGGGAATGATAGGTCCTGGCATAGGTCGCCTGGAAGATACAAACGAATTCTTTTTTGTGGCGATCGACCACGTAATTTTTTTTGAAGGATCGCGGCGTCAGGCCGTTGCTCTCGGTAATTTGCTCGATATCACTGGCCGGAAACTTCATGAGTACCGATTTAGAGACTCCCCGCTCGGAAATACGGATCAATGACCTGGCCTCACTGCTGCCGGCATAGACGGTGGTAATGCCCGGAATTTTTTTCATGTACTGGGCGGCCACTATGGCAGCGGTTCTTCTTCCACCAGCCATCACCGGCAGGCCATAAAATTCAAAAAATTTCTTTTGAACATCTTCGGCGTATTTATCGCCTTTTTCATACAGGTCTTTCGATATGTAGCGCAGACTCTGGCCCAGGTCCTCAGCGGCATCGGCGATGGGCCAATCGATGCGAACGTGAAAATGCGAGAGGCTGTAGCGGCCTTTGGCAACGCCGGCTGAATCCCTTTGAATCAGCAGGGCATAATCCACCGGCAACAGCGACTTGATAAAATTACGAAAATTTAGGGACTCCAAATACTTCCAGTTGCGATCGAATTTCTGGGAAAGCGACAGCGTTTTAAACTTCATGAGATTGCTTTTGGTGGTCTTGTTGACATCGAAAAAGCGAATGTATTTCTTATGTTCGCCGGGTACGACATCTTCAACAAAAATGACCAAGAAGGCATTTTGACTACCGTATTCCAAATCCGGAATCCGGGCCCGCGGCTTCAGCTCTCGCTTTTCGACAAAAGGAAAGTCTACCTGGCGGTCAATAAAATTTTGGTAGGAATCCAACAGGGCATATTGCAGCAGGAAATGGTCGAGCTCATCCCTGAGAAGTTCATAATAGGATCGTCTAATCCGATCGGCCTGGCTCAGTTCTTCCCTGTAATTCCAGAACGCCAATTTCTGCTCCTGTCTATGGCAAGGATTGCTGTTGCTGATTTTTGATATGAGTTGTATTATAACACGAAATATCTAAGATAAAAAGAGGGAATTTATCGGAATTCCATTAACTTAGCTGATCTTGCTCGGCAGGCGGCCCGGCCCTGTAAATCAAGCCGGCAGCAAATCGGGCCGGTGTCTCTTGAATGTCTCGACGATATCTCAACTATTGTTTAAAATCGGATACGCTGATTCGACAATTGCTATCATCGCAACCGTCATCATGATTTTTTCGTTTTACGCCGCAGGGACCACCACTTGAAGCGCCAGGCCTTGCCACTGTTCTTCTTGCGGTCTATGGCTTTTTTGCGGGACCAGCGTTCCACGAAACTGATCATTCCGGAATCGTAGGATCGGTCGACATGTTCTTCATGCACTTTTAGGCCGGCGCTGCCCTTCAATCCGGTTCGGAGACATTCGGTTTTGTAAGGGCATTCAAGGCAGGGCGCCGGGGTATGCCTTAAACCATCGTCTCCCAGGGGGAATACGATTTCAAGTTTTCCGAAGCAGTCAAGTGTATTCTTATCGGGCTGGTTCATCGTTAGCTGGATACTGGATACTGGATGCTCGATTCTGGATACTGGATCCTTGTTGCTGGTTCCGGTTCACGAGTTGCCTGTTCCTTGTCACCTGTCAGTGGTTAATGTCTATTTATTGATTTAACACCATGCTTGTGAAGGATATATGTCAAAGCCAGATTGAAAAGTTGAGCAATTCTATCGAATTTATTTTAAAGAGACAGAGCGAAGCGATACCATAAATCTTCAATATTCAGTATACAATATTCATTTCCGGCTTCGCCGGGACTAATTCATGCTGGCGCTGAAATCCCTTCCCATCTGCGCGATGTGGCCGTGATCGGCGAAGCTGTAGTAGCTGTTGTCGCCGATGATGATGTGCTCATGCACCGTGATCCCCATAACCTTGCCGGCAAATACCAATTGACGGGTTATGGCCATATCTTCCGGGGATGGCTTCGGATCCCCCGAAGGATGATTATGGGCAAAGATAAGCGCAGATGCCTTATGCCTGAGAGCAGAATGGACGACTTCTCGAGGGTAGACGCTGCTGGCCGTTAAAGTTCCTTGCGAGTGTGTTTCCGTGGAAATAACACGATTTTTGGAATCCAGAAAAATAATCTTAAAGTACTCACGGGATTTGTCGCGGATGCTGTGATAAAGATAATCAAAGAGCTCTTTGGAGTTGTTTACCGGGTTTTTGTGGATCAGCTTTTTTTCAAGGAAGCGGTCGGACACCGCTTTTATCAATTTGAGCCCCAGCGAATTTTTGGGACCGATTCCCGGGATTTCGCAAAGTTCGTGACCGGAGGCTTCCAGGACGCCCTGCAATGTCTTAAAGGTCTTCAAGGCGGCCTTGGCGGCATCTTTGCAGTCCTTGCGCGGAGTACCGAAAGTCAGCAACAATTCGATCACTTCATAGTCGTGAAATCCGTCCAGGCCGGATTTCAGAAACCGCTCTCGCAGTCGCTGCCGGTGCCCCGCACCTTTGTGCTCTTTTTTTTTCACCATAGTTCTATACCAGAAGTCAGATGACAGATGACAGATGACAGAAGACAGATGTCAGAAGACAGATGACAGAAGACAGATGTCAGAAGACAGATGTCAGAAGACAGATGTCAGAAGACAGATGTCAGAAGACAGATGTCAGACGTCAGATGACAGAAGACAGATGTCAGAAGACAGAAGACAGATGTCGAATGTCAGATGTCAGATTTTGTGAATTCGGAAGTCGGAATGCGGAAGTCGGAAAAAAATCAATAGAATTCCTTGATTCGTCATTCGACATTCCATCAGGCCCGCAACCCGCAACTTATCTACACCGTATATTCAATCCGAAATCAAAATGCCCGCAACACGCAGCCCGCACCGCGCACCACGCAACCCGGAACCCGCACCCCCGCTACCCGCACCCCGCAACCCGCAACCCCTACTCTTCATCCAGTTCCTGTTTCAAATCCCGGGTCATCAATCGCATGACAGCGTCTTTGGGGGGCAGGTCTTCGTAAAGAATACGATACGTCTCATGGACGATCGGCATGTCGACCCCCAGTTTGCGGGAAAGATTGTAAACGGACTTGGCGGTTTTCACCCCTTCGGCCACCATCCGCATCTTACCCAGGATGTCACCGACCTTTTCGCCCTGACCGATCTTTTTACCCACGGTGTGATTGCGACTGAGATCCCCGGTGCAGGTCAAAATTAAATCGCCGAAGCCGGCCAGCCCCGTGAATGTCCGCGGATTGGCGCCCATGTTAAGACCCAGGCGCCTGATTTCAGTCATGCCCCTGGTAATCAGAGCCGCTCGGGTGTTTAGGCCCAGGTTCAGGCCATCGATGATCCCGGCCGCGATCGCAATCACATTTTTCAGAGACCCGCCGAGTTCAACCCCGATAACGTCTTGGCTGGTATACACGCGAAAATAAGGGGTGGCCATCACCTGCTGGACCAGGTCTGCCACCGTGGCATGACTGGACGCCACCGTCACCACCGTTGGTAGATCTCTGACAACCTCGCGAGCAAAGCTGGGGCCGGAAAGAACGGCCAGTTGGTCGGACGGTATCTTTGCCAGCGTCTCCTGCATCACTCCTGTCATGGTCAGATGGGTTTTGTTTTCGATCCCTTTGGAAGCCGATACGACGACCGTATCCGGCCCAAGGTGATCAGACATATTCAACGTGGTCTGCCGCATGACGTGCGATGGGACCACCACCAGCACCAGATCTTTGGCGGAAACAACGTCGGCCAGGTCATTCGAAGGGTTCAAATTGGCCGAAAGCTTGACATCCGGCAGAAAAACGGAATTTTCGCCCGACTGCCGGATCTGATCCCTGACCTCCTCTTCAAAGACCCACAAATCGATCATATAACCCTTGCTGGCAAGTAAATTCGCCAGGGCCGTTCCCCAACTCCCGGCGCCGACGACTCCGATTTTGAGTTTTTCTATGGCTCTTTCGTTTTTGGGTTGCATAAGAGGTACCTTGACCGGATCAAGACAAAATAATTTAAAATGATCTAAAATTCAAAATGACTAAAATTACGGTGTCGCTACGCTCCATCGATTGTTATGATTTTATTGCGCATAGTCTTTATCAGATCGAGCACTCAGTAAACCAAAATATACGATGCTGCCATAGCACAAAAAACGCTCCCAATCCTTAATTTTAGTCATTGTAGTCAATTTACAACTTTAGTCATTTTTGTTATTCCTCTTCCGACTCCTCCTTTTCAGCCAGCCGGGCGGCACCGACAACTCGCTCCCCGGCCTCCAGTCCCATCAGTTTTACCCCCTGGGTGTTGCGGCTGATCACCGATATACCCTCAATGGACATGCGGATTATCTTGCCGATATTGGTCATCAACATCAAATCGTTTTCCTCTTCCACGAGCAGAATGGATACCACCAGACCATTGCGCTGGGATGTTTTGATGGAAATTACCCCTTTGCCGCCGCGCTTTTGAACCGGGTACTCATCGATCGATGTTCTTTTGCCGTATCCGTTTTCAGTGACGGCAAACAAGGTTTGTCCGTGGCTCAAGACTTCCATCGCCACAATTCGATCGCCTGAGGTTAGGTTCATACCCTTGACCCCCATCGAAGTGCGCCCGGAGGGACGAATATTGGATTCATGAAATCGGATTGACTTGCCCAAGAGAGACCCCAAGAATACGTTCAACGTGCCATCCGTTATTCGGGCGGCAATCAGTTCATCATCGGGCATCAGGTTAAGGGCAATGATCCCGCCGGCCCGGGGTCGACTGAAGGCCATCAGGTCGGTTTTTTTCACCAGCCCGTTTCTCGTGGCCATCAGCACATGGTAGCCCGGCTCAAAATCAGGTACCGCCAGCACGGCGGTCAGGTTTTCACCGGCTTCGAAATTCAACAAATTGACGATCGCCTTGCCCAGGCTCATGCGACCGGCCTGGGGGATGTCATAAACCTTGCACCAGTAAACCTTGCCTTTATTGGTAAAAAACATGAACGTGTGATGGGTGGAGGCCACGAAGAGGTGCTCCACAAAATCGTCCTCCTTGGTGCCCATGGCCGTCTTGCCCTTGCCGCCCCGCCGCTGATTGCGGTAAAGCGTTATCGGGTTGCGCTTGATGTAGCCCCGCTTGGAAATGGTTACCACCATATCCTCTTCGGCGATCATATCCTCGATACTGATTTCTTTCGTTTTCTCAACGATTTCCGTGAATCGCTCATCACCGAAATCGGCCTTGATCTCAACAAGTTCATCTTTGATGATATTGAGCACCAGCCGTTCACTGGCGAGAATCTCTTTGAATCGGGCGATATCTTTGAGCAGATTGGTATATTCTTCGACTATTTTCTCACGTTCAAGGCCGGTAAGCCTTTGCAGGCGCATGTCCAGAATCGCCTGGGCCTGAATGGCGGTCAGTTCATACCTTGCGATTAAAGCCTCTTTGGCATCGGCCGGTGACCTGGCTTGTCGAATTAAGGCCACCACATCATCAAGATTCTCCAGGGCTACCTTCAAACCCTCCAGGATATGTGCCCGTGCTTCGGCTTTATTGAGGTCATAGCGTGTCCGCCGAACGACAATTTCCTTGCGGTGCAGAATGAAGTATTCCAGGATTTCCTTGAAGGTCAACATTTCGGGCCGATTGTTAACGATTGCCAGAAATATGATCCCGAAGGTATTTTCCATCCGCGTCATTTTGTAGAGTTGATTGATGATAACGCCGGCTACCTGGTCTTTTTTAAGACCGATCGCCACCCGCATGCCTTCGCGGTCTGATTCATCCCGCACAAAGCTAACGCCCTCGATTTGTTTGTCCCTAACCAGTTCGGCGATTTTTTCAATCAATTTGGCTTTATTGACCTGATAGGGCAGTTCATTGATGACGATGGTCTCACGCTGGGTGCGTTTGTCCGTTTCAACCACGACCCTGGCCCGAACTCTGATGATGCCCCGGCCGTTTTTATAGGCTTCTCTAATGCCATCGGTCCCGTAGATGATGCCGCCGGTCGGAAAATCAGGGCCCGGCACGAATTGCATCAATTCTTCCCAGCCGATGGCCGGATCATCGATAACCGCAATGATGGCATCGATGACTTCCGACAGGTTGTGGGGTGGAATATTGGTGGCCATCCCGACGGCGATACCCGAGGATCCGTTAACGAGCAGGGAAGGAATCTTGGAAGGCAGCACCGATGGCTCACTGAGAGACTCGTCATAGTTCGGCAAGAAATCGACGGTTTCCTTGTCGAGATCCTCGAGCATTTCATGGGCCAGGCGCTGCATCCGAATTTCTGTGTAGCGCATGGCGGCGGGCGGATCGCCGTCGATAGATCCGAAGTTACCCTGTCCGTCCACCAGGGGATAACGCATCGAAAAATCCTGGGCCAGCCTGACGATGGTGTCATATACCGCGGCGTCGCCGTGCGGATGATACTTACCGATGACATCACCCACGATACGAGCCGACTTTTTATAGGCCTTGTTCCAGTCATTTTTAAGCTCGCGCATTGCAAAAAGAACCCGGCGGTGGACGGGTTTGAGACCGTCGCGCACATCCGGCAATGCCCGGCCGATAATAACGCTCATGGCGTAATCGAGATAGGACTTGCGCATCTCTTTTTCGATGCTGATTTCCATATTAGAATCGTCTGAGGCCATTTAAACACTCACAATAGTAGGTTATTGGTTATTGGTTATTTGTTATTCGCTGCGAAACAGCACTAATTTGGAATATGCTGTTATATGAGCTTGTTTCAGGAAGTTGATAGTACCGGGTAGATTCAGGTAATCGTTGTTTATAATCTGCAGCACGATCTGATTACCGACACCTAATAACGAATAACAAATAACGTTCTCACTTTTTGACGGGTTCAACGATGCGCTGGTAACTGGACTCATAGATATCGCTTAAGGTTAAAAATGCAGTCACCACCAGGGGGCCATAGATGATGCCCAGTATCCCGAACAATTTTAGTCCCCCGATAATGGAAAGAAACACCAACAGGGTATGCATTTGCACACGCTGTCCCACCAGTTTAGGCTTAAAGAAGTATTCGATGCCTCCGGAAAGAAGTATGTAAAACACAACGAAGAATATACCGGCCCCGAATCGTCCCTGCAAAAACAGGTAGGCTGCCGCAGGAAGGAAGACGGCACCAATTCCCACAATCGGCAAAAACGCCAGCAGGGCCATGATGACGCCCCACAGAAACGGAGACTGAAATCCAACGAACGCAAAGACGGCGCCACCCAGCGTGCCCTGGATCAGTCCTCCCAAGCCATTGCCGATCAGGATGGCACCGGCCATATCCTTAAATTTTTGGATCAATATTTCATCTTGATCATCAGGCAGAGGCGAAAGCCCCACGATAAATGATATCAGCCGGTGGCTGTCGATCAGCAGGTAAAAGATGATCAGAAGCATGAAAAAGAAATTCACGACAAAGTTAAGGATGTTGGCCGTCATGGATCGGGCCTGTTCATATAAATACAGCCCGACCACCCGACCGAGCTCGGCAATGCCCTTGTTGAGCTCTTCACCGGTAATCACCAGACCGAAATTTCCGAGAATCTGATTGATCCGGTCAACAATCCGACTGTTTTCGATCAATTCCGTAAAGGGGTTGCTTGACAGCGCCTCACGGGCGCTCAAATACATGTCATAGGCTTCGTTGGCCAAGATGCCGACGAAAGCCGATACCGGAATAAAAAGAACAAAAAATATGATCAAGCAGGTTAGCAGCGAAGCAGGGGTGGCCTTTAATGTTCGATTCAGATACTGGTAGACCGGATTAAAGATTCCGGTAATTACCGCCGCCAGGATAATGACAGAGATAAATGGCCACAGTAGCCAGCCCAGTAAAAAGCAGGATACGAGAAAAATGGCCAGGAAGAACCATAAGATGATGTCACGGGGAGATGAATCGCTCAAAGAACCTCCCAAATTCCGATTGACAGCGACAAAAACAATGCCACGGCGCCAATAACCTGCAACTAGGGGTTAGAACCGTGGCAATAATAAATAATGGTATCGTGCACTGTGGAATGGAATCGATCTTATTTGCTTAAAAAAGTCCCGGCAATCAACAAAAGGATGGTTTCATAAACGAACACCGGCAGGTAGTTACCATCAAAAATATGATAGGTAATACCGCCTCCGATAATACCCGGTACTGCAAAAAATACCAATATCCCCAGTTTTCGGCTGATATCCATCTTCGTTTCCTCCTTCAGCACGCGCGCTTATCCTAAATCATGTGATCGATATAGGAATGATTAACCGCCATTTTATCGCTTGATCGTGATGCAAGATACCATTCTGTGATACGCGGAACAGCTACCCCGTACATCACGCATCCGACCCACGAATTATACCACGATGATCTATATTTCCCAGTTTGGTAAATATATTATAAATTAAACTAATTATTAACAATAATTACAACTTAAGTAAAGTAAAAAGTGAAAAAAAGGTTCTGGGTTCAAGGTTCAAGGTTGGATAACCGAAAACGGATGATAGTAGACATATGAAAGAGTGATCTCTGATAGCTGATATTTTATGGTCAAAAGACCGATATATCAGCTTCAATTTACCACGCGCCATGCGCTATGCCCCATGCTCCTTGGGGCCAAAGCGCACCCCGCAACTTCTGCACCTTGAACCTCTGAACCCCTGAACCTTGAACCTCTGAACCTTGAACCTCTGAACCTTGAACCTCTGAACCTTGAACCTCTGAACCTCTGAACCTTGAACCCCTGAACCTTGAACCCCTGAACCTCTGAACCTTGAACCTCTGAACCTTGAACCCCTGAACCTTGAACCCCTGAACCTCTGAACCTTGAACCTCTGAACCTCTGAACCTTGAACCCTTGAACCTTGAACCTCTGAATCTTGAACCTCTGAACCTCTGAACCTTGAACCCTTGAACCTCTGAACCTTGAACCCCTGAACCTCTGAATCTTGAACCTCTGAACCTCTGAACCTTGAACCCTTGAACCTTGAACCTCTGAACCTTGAACCCCTGAACCTCTGAACCCTGAACCTCTGAACCGCCCCTATCGCTCAACAATCATCGCCATGCCCATTCCGCCGCCGATGCACATGCTGATCAGACCGGTATTGTAGCCCTTGCGCTGCATGTGATTCATTCCGGTCACCATTTGGCGGGCACCGGTGCAGCCGATGGGATGACCGAGGGAAATCCCGCTGCCGAGTTCATTGGGTCGGTCATTTTCAAGCCCAAGCTCCCGCAGACAGCCGATAGCCTGGGCCGCAAAGGCCTCGTTCAGCTCGATTATGTCGATGTCGCTCAATGTCATACCGGCAATTTTCAGCGCCTTTCTGATCGCCGGCACCGGTCCCAATCCCATGTAAGCCGGATCCACACCGCCGGCCGCAAAAGCTTTGATCTTCACTATCGGCTCAAGCCCAAGGTCCCGTGCTTTGTCGGCACTCATCAGTAACACGGCGGCCGCGGCATCATTGATTCCGGAAGCATTGCCGGCCGTTACCGAGCCGTCTTTTTTGAAAGCCGGCCTTAATTTGGCCATCTTTTCCACATTGGTATCCATGGGGCGCTCATCCGTATCAAAGACAGTATCCCCTTTGCGGGACTTGATAACCACCGGGACGATCTCCTGGGCAAACAGTCCATCGTTGATGGCTGATTTGGCCCGGTTGTGGCTCAAGACGCCCAGTTCATCCTGCTCCTGCCGGCTGATATCATACATCGCGGCAATATTTTCAGCGGTCACCCCCATGTGATAGCCGTAGAAAATTTCATAAAGGCCATCGAACACCATTAGGTCATAGATATCCCCGACCCCGGTCAGCTCCATTCGATGTCCCCAGCGGGCTTTGGGCAGTGCCATGGGCACCTGGCTCATGTTTTCCTGCCCCCCGGCCATGATCACATCAGCTGATCCGGTCATAATGGCTGCCGCGCCCAGGGCAATGGCTTTAAGCCCTGAACCGCAAACCTTGTTGATAGTGAACGCCGGTGTCTCTTTGGCCAGTCCGCCCGCGATCATGGCCTGGCGAGCCGGATTTTGCCCCTGGGCGGTCTGGAGGACATTGCCCATGATAACTTCATCGATCGTGATCTCAGCAGCATCCTGATGCCAATCAGGGGATTTCTTTTCAAGATCGATGAGTCCCTGATCTTTCAATTTATCCGGTGCCGCTTCCAGCATGGCTGCATTGGCCACCGGCTTCAAATTAACTTTTCGCAAAACGTCTTTCATCACGACGGCACCCAGCTCAACGACCGGCACATTCATGAGCCCTCCGCCGAAATTACCGATAGCAGTGCGGGAACCGCTGACAACAACGACCTCTTTCATGGTCTGTACCTCCTTAAATGCGTGATTGGTAAAATTTGAAAGGCATTTCTATATCACAAATCCCGGAGTAAATGCAACGCTGACATACAGGTATTCGAAAACCGCACTGGAATTGATTCTGTTTTTATTTCTTTTATTTAGACAGGATCAACTGGATTACCAGGATTTTTTTTCCTGCGGCGAGGGACCTTTCGGCCGCAGGCCGCATTATCCTGACTATCCTGTTGATCCTGTCCAAGTACTTTTTTTTAAATGAGAATCCATTCAACTGTAAATGCCGGTTTGCCATATATTTATCACCTCAGTTGCATCCCAGGCAGGCGTTCTTATGATTAGTGTATTACCAAAAATTGGTGTCTATATGAAAGAGCTAGAAATATTAAGGAACAGATTACCGATCGATGCAAAATTTAAATAGGTTTCCAATATCAAATAGGCTATTTCCAGGGACCGGATTGTTGCGGTTTCGAATGACCTTTACGCAGGCCGTCTGGACTGTCGCGATTTTTCTAAGCAGTATGATCCAGGCTGAAATTGCCGCCGCCCAAACACCAGCCGGACCCCAGGGACAAGCACTTGTCGATGCACTGCGCCTTGGCGGATACAACATTTATTTTCGTCATGCGGCTACCGACTGGACGCAACATGATCAGGTATCCAAAGCAGGCGACTGGACCAGCTGCAACCCGGATCAAATACGCCAGCTGTCCGATGCCGGCCGGCAAACCGCCTCCGCCATCGGAGATGCCCTGCGCAAGCTGAAAATTCCAATCGGACAAGTGCTGGCAAGTCCATACTGCCGCACGATTGAAACCGCGCGACTCATGAACATTGGACCGGTGGAAAAAACGACGGACATTATGAATATGCGCGTTGCGCAATACTTCGGCGGTTCCTCCGCTATTGCCGAGCGCACCCGCCGGCGCCTGTCAATGCAGCCGCAGGGAGCTGCAAACACCATCCTGGTCGCTCACGGCAATGTCCTGGTAACGGCTACCGGCGTCTATCCCCAGGAGGCTGAGGCCATTGTGTTTCAACCCCGGGTCAATGGGACCTACGAATTCATCGCGCGAATATCACCGCAGGAATGGGCCCGCCTGGCTGCCGGTCGCACGGATCGTTGAGCAGCTGAAATTCGAATCGGGAAGGACAATTTCATAGTCTCTACGCCAACACTTCAATACTCCAGTACTCCAACACTCCATTACTCCAACACTCCATAACTCCAATCCTATTTTAGGATCCTGAGGGTCGACTTTCAACCGGTCATTTATTCAAGCCCTCCTCGTCGATTCCCTTCTGGCGTTCCTTAATCTGCCGCCATTTGTCCAAGCGCTCTTTGACGATTTTTTCATAACCGCGTCCGCTGGGTTTATAAAACACCCGGCCGCTGAGCTTTTCCGGCAAGTGGTCCTGGGCCACGATTGCATCTTTGTAGTTGTGGGCATATTTGTAATCCCGGCCATACCCCAGATCTTTCATCAGCCGGGTGGGCGCATTGCGGATATGAAGCGGCACCGGTAGCGATCCGGCTTTTTTCACTGCCTGCTGCACCTCGCCAAAGGCGGTATAAATGCTGTTGCTCTTGGGGGCCGTGGCCAGATATACCGCCGCCTGGGCAATGGCCAGTTCCCCTTCCGGATGTCCCAGGAATTTAAATGCCTCCATGGCATTCAGAGCGATATCCAGCGCCTGGGGATCGGCATTGCCGATGTCTTCCGAAGCAAATCGCACCATGCGGCGGGTAATGTACAACGGATCCTCGCCGGCTGCCAACATTCTTGCCAGCCAGTAGAGGGCGGCATCGGGATCGCTGCCCCGCAGGCTTTTGTGATAGGCCGAGATGACATTGTAATGTTCTTCGCCGGATTTATCGTATACCAGGGCCTTTTTCTGAAGGGCGCGTTCGAGATCTTCCAGCCCAATGGCTAAACTGCCTGTCTTATCGGACAACTCGTGGGGCTTAGCCGCCAATGAGCCGGCTATTTCCAGGCTGTTCAGGGCTACCCGGGCATCGCCGTCCGCAATATCGATCAGGTATGACATGGCGGACGGCTCCAGCGACAATTCCAGACGGCCGAGCCCCCGTTGTGGGTCTTTCAGAGCATGCTCAATAATGGCCGCGATATCATCTGCGGTCAGCATTTCCAGCGTAATGACCCGGCAGCGGGAGAGCAGGGGTGCGATGACCTCAAATGAGGGATTTTCAGTGGTAGCGCCGATCAGGGTTATCATCCCATTTTCCACATGATGTAAAAATGCGTCCTGCTGGGCCTTGTTGAACCGGTGAATTTCATCAACGAAAAGAATCGTTTGCTTGCGATAGATCTTTTGCTGGTTTTGCGCTTCCGCGATAACGGCTCGAATCTCTTTGACACCGGACAGCACGGCCGAAAAATGAACGAAGTGCGAACGGGTTTCCGCGGCAATGATCCGGGCCAAGGTGGTTTTACCGCATCCCGGTGGTCCCCACAGGATCATGGAGAATATTCGGTCCTGCTCGATGGCGGTTCGAATCAAAGTGCCCTGCCCCACCACCTGTACGTGTCCCACAAACTCATCGAGATGTCCGGGCCGCATGCGTTCGGCCAGAGGGCGCCTCGCATCGGCCGCTTTTTTGGCATGATAATCGAAAATATCCATGGATCTTAACCTCCGGTTGGATGAGCGCTGCGCTTGAAGAGCGCTGCGCTTGAGGAGCGGCCTTCGGCCTTGATGAGCGCTGCGCTTGAGGAGCGGCCTTCGGCCTTGAAGAGCGCTGCGCTTGAGGAGCGGCCTTCGGCCTTAACGAGCGCTTCGCTTTATGAGCGGCCTCCGGCCTTGCTTAGCTTTCCTTCGGAACTTAAATGGATAGACAAAAACGCGCAGTCTTGAGCGAAGCGCTCCTCAAGCGAAGCGCTCCTCAAGCGAAGCGCTCTTCCAGCGAAGCGCTCTTCCAGGCCGAAGGCCGCTCTTCAAGCGCAGCGCTCACTTTTTCCTCCTACCTTCCCGTTGCCGCAGAATGAGCCGTATCGGCGTACTGTCCAGGCCGGCTTGCTCGCGCAGTTGGTTGATCAGGTATCTTTGATAGGAAAAATGGACGGCTTGCGGGTAATTCACAAAACACACGATGGTGGGTGGTTTGGCGGAAATCTGGGCGGCATAGTAAAACTTAATCCGCCGGCCCCGATGCAGGGAAGGTTCATTTTTCTCGATCGCCTGCTCAAAAATTTTATTCAGTTGACCGGTACCGATACGCCGTTGATACTGCTCATAGACTTCATCCACCAGTTTAAAAACTTTGGTCACCCGCTGGCCGGTCAAAGCCGAAATGGTGATGGCCGGCGCAAAGCTGAGAAACTTGGCCTGTTCCCTTAAGCGCTCATAATACAATTTAACGGTATGGCTGTCCTTGTCGACCAGGTCCCATTTATTTAACAGCAGAATACAGCCGCAGCCGCGATCATAAGCGTAACCGGCCACGGCAATGTCCTGGTCGGTGACACCTTCCGCGGCATCGATCACGATTAAGGCCACATCACAGCGATCAAGGCTTCTTAGCGCCTTAATGATGGAAAATTTTTCAAGTTTACGGGTCACCTTGCCCTTGCGGCGAATGCCGGCTGTGTCCACCAGCAAGTAGGATTTTCCGTTCATTTTGCAGACCGAGTCAATGGCATCGCGGGTGATGCCCGGTATATCGCTGACCAGAAGGCGTTTTTCACCAAGGACCCGGTTTATCAAAGATGATTTTCCAACATTCGGGCGACCCACGACTGCCAGCCTGATCATCTGCGAATCGCTTTCATCGGTCGGATCATCAACGAATTCATCCAACGCGTCCACAACATCATCCAGCAGATCATTCAATCCATAGCGATGTTCAGCTGACAAGGGGTAGAGTTCATCAATACCCAGCTGATAAAAATCAGAAAGCATCACCTCTTGCTCGGCACCGTCGATTTTGTTAACTGCGTAAAAAACCGGCTTGGCGACAGTCCGCAGAATATCGATGACATCCCGATCAAAGGGCGAGAACCCTTCCTTGCCGTCCAGCAACAAAAGGACCACATCGGCATCCGCAATGGCCTGTCGAACCTGGAACCGAATTTGCTCGGCAAAATCATCACCTTCCGTAAAGCCGCCGGTGTCCACCAGGGTAAATTCAATATCATTCCAGCTGGCATCGGCGTAATGCCGATCCCGGGTAACTCCAGGATGGTCGTCTACCAGCGCATCTTTGCTGCGGGTAATCCGATTGAACAACGTGGATTTTCCGACATTCGGGCGACCGATAATGGCAATAATGGGTTTCATGGATTCTTCTTATTCAGCTTTTGATGAATTCTTTATAAGTCGAATTCATCATGTGTTTGGTGTTTCGTGTTTGGTATTTGGTAAAACACTTCGCACGTCATATCAAGATGTTATACCACCAAACACTAAACACCAAATACTAAACACTCTCGTAAACAGCTCCTTTTTCGGCTTTTTGCGAGACTGTCAGATATTGCGCAATTTAACATTAAAAGAATGACTAAAATGCGCTAAATTACGTCAAAATGCAAGCTTTTGATTGGATTCTTCGGGATTATTCCGCGAGGATAGACAGGGCGTGAAGCCTGGCCGGTTTTTTGATGCCAGTTTTTAATTTCGTTTCACAGATCCGTTCTCAGGGACAGTTTCGGGCGGAAAAGGGCATCCACGATGTTGCGCACATACTGCTCATCGGAGATACCGTCGGTGGCTTCCGTCGGAAAGGCAACAATATTTTTGTAGTAGGACACAATGCGTTCGAAAAGATCCACCCTGGCTTGCGGGTCGAACTCGTCTCGCCGCAGCAGGGCCTGGAGGGCGATCTGGGCTTCGGCCGGCGTGACATGTTGGTGCAGGCGCGCCTCAAGATGCGGGTAGCCGCAAAATGAATTAAATTTGCCTTCCAGGAGTTGATCCAGGTCAGGCTCATCGACCCGCGGATTCCATACCACGATGGTATTGGCAGCAAAATCACCCAATCGCTAAGAATAGCGGTTGATAAGGCAGGCCACACCGCCGACCAGGTAGAGGGCAGGCAAACTGTCCACAAAACGCAGCAGATTTCGAATCACAATCTGGCTGAATTGCAGCTGCAGTCCATGCACATCCGTTACCCTCAAACGCAGGAGTCTCTTACCGAGCGTTTGTCCTTGCCAATACCATTCCAAACATATTCCGTACCCAATTGAGATGACAAAATACCCCAGGATATTGCCGGCCGTCGCCAGATCCTGGCTCAAAATCCCGACCAGGCTCAGCACCACATTCAACAGTTTGTTGATGGCCAGGATCATTAATAAATCAACCGACCAGGCTAGAAACCGGGTAATCGGCCCGGCCAGCAGCAGGGAAAATTCGACCCCTTCCGGGGTCCTGATGGTCAGCGTATTGGTTTTGCCTACATTCATGGAATTACCTCTAGTCCGACGATTTTTCTAAAAAAGGACATAAAATGTTGTTGGCGGAGCGCTGCGGTTGAGGAGCGTTGCACTTGAGGAGCGCTCCGCTTGAGGAGCGCTTCGCTTGAGGAGCGCTTCGCTTGATGACCGCTTCGCTTGATGACCGCTTCGCTTGATGACCGCTTTGCTTGATGACCGCTTCGCTTGATGCAATTGCAAAATACAGTCGACCTCTTATCTTCTTACCTTCTCACCTTCTTACCTTCTCACCTTCCTACCTTCTCACCTTCTTACTTTCCTACCTTCTCACCCTCCTACCTCCTCCTTTGAGCTTTGAGCTATGAGCTATGAGCTACGAGCTTTGAGATTCGAGGTCCTACCGGACCTTGCCAGAAACAATACCAGCAGTATCAACTCCAGCATGCCAAACCCGATCTTGACGGCATAAGGGATGACCGGCTCATGATACTGTGAAAAGAAGGCCTCGATGATGCCGGCCCAAACCAGCATTATGGCGATTCCGCAGATCAGATTCACCAGGTCGGCACCAATCGCTCTCAGTCTCGATTTCAGTGAAACGGATTTTCCCCAGCCGATTAGCGCACTGGCCAGCACCAATCCGGCCTGCCCGGCCAGGATGATGGCTGGGATCTCAATGGCGCCGTGGGGCAGCAGCCACCCCAGTAAAAATGTCGTTTCACCGGCCAGCACATAATCCAGGGCGACGGCGCCCAGTATCACCCCATTGTAAAAAAGCATGATCAGCGTTCCGATTCCCCAGGTCATACCGAGAGCCAGGGTAAATATGGAAACCTTGGTGTTGTGGGTCATCAAATATGAGGAAAAGGCGGATTTGGAACCTTCCAATCGATCATCCTGAGCAGATTCTTCTTCTGCCACCCGGTCGGACGGATCCCCATGCAGGTGTGCAAACGGCAGCAGGGTCTGTTTGGCGTCAGGATCGGCCATGATCACGAATCCACCGAATAGGCCGCCTACCAGCATGGCCGCCAGACATATCCAGAAGGCCTTGATCTGACGTCTGAAGGTCTGGGGAAAAGATACAAAAAACCAGCGCAGCAGGGCCAGCCGATGGGGCTTTTCACGGGTTTCATGAATTTCTCCAAAGGTTCTGGCTACCAATGATTCAAGATAGGTACGGGTGTTCGGCTCAGCTGAAAATGTACTAATCTTCGCCAGGTCGGCCGAAGTACGCTGATAAAGATAATGAAACCGCTCTAATTGTGACAGGGTCAACCTGAGCTCCGGTCGTCTTTCGAGCTTATCCAACATCTTCTCGAGTTCGTTCCAGAAGGGCCGTTCCTCGGTTATAAATTTTTGTAGATCGATGAGCATTTTGATAAAGGTTTAAAGGTTCAAAGGTTCAAGGTTCAAAGGTTCAAGGTTCAAAGGTTCAGTGTTCAAAGGTTTAAGGTTCAAGGTTCAAGGTTCCGGATCATAGTTCTTACTTATTTTGTTGATATGAAATCAAATATTTAATGAAACCCCTGATAGCAGCACGTGTGCGTGCTGCATGATCATACACATCCTGAAATTCACTAGTTGTTATATATTCCTGGTCCAACGCGACATAAAGCTCACTCTGGACTTCGGTGCAGGACCGTTTAGCGTACCGAAGAAAACGAACAAATTCGGAATTTGATTCGGAATCAAATCCTTCCGCAGTGTTATGCATGGTTGAACCGGCGGCATCCTGAATTTGCCCTTTTAAGCCATAGTCACGCGCAAATTCAGATTTCTTTGTCAAACTGTAAACCATCCGAGTTAGCTCTCGAGCTAACTGCCAAGCTTCGATATCCTCAAATCTTTCTATTCGCAATTTACCTCCAACCCGAATCCCCAATTGACTTTGTATCTACAAGCCCTAAGATCGAGGCTTTTCTTCTCTGGAATCCTGAACCTCTGAACTTTGAACCTTTGAACCTTGAACCTTGAACCTCTCAACCTCCCAACCTTGAACCTTTCAACCTTGAACCTCTGAACCTACAACACCTGCCTCCGCTTCACATTCATATACTGGGAAACCAGATCACTGCAGAGGCTCTCGTTTTGCAGCAGATAAAATCCGATCCCGTGGCGCCGGAGGTGTTTTTCGGTTTGGCGCAGGTGCCGCCATATCAGGTGTCCGCCCAATTTTTGATAAATGTCGTCGGTCCCATTGACCTCCGGGTCGGAAAACAAAGGCTCTGCGCCGCCTGGCCTTAACATGTTAACTAAAATCAAATGCTTGCGGCTGACAATATCGATATGGGAGGTAAAACTTTCGGCCAGGACCGGATCATCCAGATTGGTCAAAAATATCAACAAGGCGCGCCGTCGGATTTTGGCCGCGATAAATGTAAAGAGTTCCTCAAAGTCCGGCGCCACGACCCGCGCCTGCAGGGTATAAAGGGCATCCCGGCAAACATCGTAATGGGCCCGGCCGTTTTTGGCACGGACAAACCGTCGCACCCGGTCGTCAAACGCCAGCAGGCCGAAGACGTCACCCTGCCGGTCCGCCGCCAGTCCCATAATCAGGGCGGCGGCGGCAAAACGTTCCATGATAGTCGTATATTCAAGATCATCTGCGGCGTCGGAACGGGATTGATGACGAGCCGGGACATCCGAATTTCGGGCGCTCAAACGGGAGCCGTCAATAATCACGTATATCTGCTGGGTGCGTTCGATCTGATAGACTTTGGTAATGGGCTGTCCGCGTCGGGCCGTCGCTTTCCAATGGATGTCTTCATAACTATCCCCTGGCAGATACTCGCGGAGTTGCTCGAACTCTTTCCCCTTGCCCACCTGTCGCTGGGTGTGAATCCCGATACCCCGGTTTAGAAATAAGCCCGAAATCTTCTTGCGATCTCGTAAAAGATTGGGATAGACCCGAAATTCCGCCCGGGTATCCTCCACCCGACGCAATGCCCAAAGCCCAAACTTTGAAGTCGTTTCCAGATAACAATTTTCAAGCAGATACCGTCCCTGCTTCAATGCTTTGAAAGGCCAGAAAATAAGCGCGTTTGCCGTGTCGGACGGCAGCTCAGTCAATAAATCCTGATCCGGTGAATAAATTTGTCGTGGAAATGCCAGGCCGAGGCGAAGTTGCCTGACCCTGAATTCCGGGTTTTGAACCGACAAAGTCAACTGCCCTTCCCGTCCCGCTGAGATCCGAATGATTTCCGGCAGCGCTACCTGAATTATGGCCAGCTGCTCCCTGGATGCGGCAGCATCGGTTACCGCAACCACCACCAATGCGACAGCCACCAAGATTCCCGGACCGGCTGCAACGGGCAGCACGGCCACCAGAATGGAAATCGGCAGGCATACAACAGCGGTCAGGACAATCAGCTTGGTTTTAGGGACGATGGTCATGGTAATATTTGTCAGTTGTCCGTTGTATGTTGTTAACAAAATTCATAGATTAAAGCGCCACAAATTGCTAAAGGAGCGCTTCGCTGAAAGAGCGCTTCGCTCGATGAGCGCTTCGCTCGATGAGCGCTTCACTTGATGAGCGCTTCGCTTGAGCAAAATAAAGATCATATCCTTAGACTTTGAGCTTTCAGCTTTCAGCTTTGAGCTTTCCAGCTTTAAGCATTAATCTGCAGTTTTTTGTCTTGGTCGAACGCCGAATGCCGAAAGCCGAATGCCAGTTTCTATCCCGCACCCCGTAACCCGCAACAGGCACCCCGCAACTCGCATCCCACCACTCACTTTCTTACCTTCTAACCTTCTCATCTTCTCCCCTTCTTATCTTCTCACCTTCTTATCTTCCAACCTTCCCACCTTCTCGTTCCAGCTCACCGCGGTACCGCAATCCCCTGTAGTATTTCATCGATGACTTCTTTGACGGTGAGTCCCTCGATTTCATATTCGGGCCGCAATATCAAGCGGTGTTCCAGCACCGACCGCGCCATGGTTTTAACGTCATCCGGCGTGATAAAATCCCGCCCGTCAATGGCCGCATAAGTGCGGGCCGCAAGAATCAAAGCCTGGGTCGCCCGCGGACCGGCTCCTACCATGATGCTGGGGTGTTCACGGGTCCGACGCACGATATCTACGATATAGGCCGACAATTCATCCTTGACCAGAATGCCTTCCAGAGAATCCCGCAGCTTGGATAGTACTTCCGGGGTAATAACCTGCTTGACCTGCCCGCTGGCCAGCACATTTTCCGGCGACTCCTTGCCCAACATGCGCCGGGCTAGGGACAACTCCTCGTCCCGGGCGGGATGATCCATGGAAATTTTAAGCATGAATCGATCCTTTTGGGCTTCGGGCAATGGATAGGTGCCTTCGTATTCAATTGGATTCTGGGTGGCAAAAACGGTGAAATTCGCGGACAGTTCATGGGTCTGGCGATCGATGGTAACGGTTCGCTCCTGCATCGCCTGGAGCAGGGCCGACTGGGTTTTGGCCGGAGCGCGGTTGATCTCATCGGCCAGCAGGAAAGTCGTGAATACCGGGCCTTTGACCAGTGAGAATGAATCTTTTTGCAAATTGAACACATGCGTACCGGTAATATCGGTGGGCATCAGATCCGGTGTAAATTGGATTCTGGCAAAATCACATCGCATCACATGGGCCAGGGTTCGGACCAGCAGCGTTTTTGCCACACCGGGCACACCTTCGATTAGCGCGTGATTGCCTGAAAAAATGGCAATCAAGGCCTGATCCACGATGGATTCCTGGCCGATGATGACTTTGGCAACTTCCTGTTTGGTAAGCAGCAGCGCTTTTTTCAATAATTCTGTTTTATCACTCATATCCGTTTTCCTCTATCCCGACTATCACATCCCATAGGTTATGTTGGAAGGTCATAATCCTTGGCAACAATTTGTCTGTTTGAATGAAGCCACGAATTTACACGAATTTAAACGAATAGTTTTATTAAAAGCTTCAGCTTCCGACTCTTGCCCTAATTCGTGGTGATTCGTGTAAATTCGTGGCTAACTAGTTTTAAAAGAGTAAAATCATAAATTTCAGCTGAAAATCCCATAACGTTTAAAAAGGCTGCAAATCTTCCGATAATCGGACACCGGGTTCGATTTCTTGCCGGCAGCAGTAGATCCGGTTTGCAGGATGGCCTTCATCTGCTCGATAGCCGCGGGTACTGAGCGTTTATCTTTTTTAAACGCCCGCACCCATTCCTGCCCGCAGACCTGCAGCACATTGCGGGTGTTTACATTGCGACGCAGCAGGGCGATGAGCCCTTGAGCATAATCTTTTTCAGAGACGACATCCGCCTGGCTCGTTTCGTGATCTTGGCCGGGCGGGACAAAATATACCGTGTTTTTCCAAACGAACAACAAGGCCACCAGGGCGAGGGAAACCATAAACCATTGAAAACCGTAGGTTCGCAACAGACGGGCAACTCCGGGATGCTTGTAAATGCCGAAGTGCGATTCATCGAAAATTATGTTGGAATGCCCGCCGATCAGCCTGATCAGCAATTGCGGATGACGCTCTGCTCGCAGAGCTTCATTGCTGAATAGATAGGAGTCGGCACATAAGACAAGCGTTCCCCGGCCCCATTGCCGTTCAATGATCACAGGCAGCTCATCGACCGTGTACAGCGTCTGCCAGCTATCATCGAACAGTTCAAAATACAAGTTGGTGTGCCACGAAACGAGGGCCGGCAGGTCCGGTTGCCGGGCAACCGCTTCGAGGTTGAGATATTTTTCATCCTTGTGTTTATCGAACAGCTCATGGTTGAACGAGAACCCAAATCCCCAGTGTTCTTTAATGGAGACAAATCGGTCTTTCGGACCATTTTTTTTCTCAGGGTCGTCATTTGATCGGTCCGCCTCAGAATCCGGATCCCGGTTGAGTTTCTCTTCCGGGGCCTGATGTCGTGGCGATGGTTTCCCGCTAGCTTCGGTTTCCCGGCAGTCCGGGCCGGATTCGTCTTTGCCACGATGCGGAAGGGCCTCATTTTTTGCATTAATCGGCACATAGGAAATAACCAGTCGTCCGCCGGACTCGGTCAGGCGATCGAGGTCCTGGCTCACTTTTTCCGAAATCAGATCATAGCCGGGTATATCTGATCCCAGGTGCAGCAGGACGGCATCCGGCCCGACGTGTAATGAATGCAGGAAATTGAAATTACGCTGCACTTCAAATTCGGGCAATTGCATCAGGCTGTCGTGCAGGGCCCGGGTCCCCAGGGGGTCGCTGCGCAAAGAGGAATATGCCGGGTAGATGTCTCCCGTCTGAAAGCGCAATAAAAATAGGTGAATAACGCCGGCCAGCAGGGATATCAACAGCACGGCCAGGGCTATGGTCTGTATGAATCTATTTTTCGGCAAATGTCATCATCCTCTGGTGTCGGTTGGCAAAATCTTCGAATTCCGGTCGGGCGATGCGATACATGCCGTACCAGACGCGTTCGAAAAAGTTCAGGCTGGCCGAAAAATTCGAGAGCAGCTCTTTGTACTCATGGGCCCTTCGTGTCAGTTCGCGCTCATACTCGCGATTTGATTTGTAGGCCTCGATCGTGATCATTTCGTGGTCGGCCAAATGTGCCAGGGTGGCCAGATAAAGGGCACGCATGGCCAGGCGCAATTCCCCTTTTTCAACAAGTTCTCCGGCCATAGTCAGCCAGCGATTGGTGGACAGATCATCGGCCCTCACGTTTTCATCTGTCAGATCGGGCGCCGGAGCCGCTGCGGCGTTGACGGCTTCAACCGGATGGGGGCGCCGTCGCTGCCAGATTCTGACAAAAATATATGCCAGCGCCGCCAGGAGCAGCACCAGCAATACGATCAACGCGATCCGCACTGGAGTGATCCAATTTCCGCTTGAGGTCGGTGTTTTTTTATTCGGCTTTGGCAGCATGTCTTCCAGCCATTCGATAAATTGTTTAATCCAATCGCCGACCTTCTTAAGGCCCTTGTTGAGCATCTGAATCAGCCAATCGATGGCGGCCTCGATGGGTCCCTTGTCCTTGTTTTCCTCGGGTTGAACAGCATCGCGCGGCATGCGCCAGGTAAACTCACGCCGGTTCATGGTTTCTTCAATGGAGCGATCCAGATCGATGGTCGACACGGGGGCCCGCTGCTCGGCGCCGAACGCAAGCGGTGTAAAGCACACTGAAACGATAAGGAGTCCTGCCACCAGCTTTTTTCTCTGGGCTTTACGCTGATGGAGCTCCAGCTTCAGATCCTCGCCGGTTCGCAGGGCCGATCCGTAGTAGCACCGCAAGACATATGAGGTTTTGATGAGCGGGTCCAGTAGCAGATAAGTAATTCCCAGTGCCGTAATCCAGAACGTGGTATTTAGAAGCAGATAGATCCCACTAAAAGTAAATGCGGTGTCGACGCCAAATAAGGATTTAAGCAATTGCGGCACAATAAACGCCGCAATGCAAACGTTTATAAAAATGACAAAGCCGAAAATCCAGTAGATGCCGATAAGCAGATGGTTTTGGCGCGGCCATAATTTGGCCTGCCGCCAGGCCCATTGACAGGTTGACCCCAGGGTTTGACCCTGCGCTTCGTCATGGGCCGACGCATTCTGGTAAAAGGCGTAGCAATGTCCAAAGGGGATAACCATCAGGGAGGCAAGGGGCAGTATGACAAAGCGGGTGGATTGGATCAAAGCCTGGGTCGCCGCGATGGCCGCAATCCGCTGCAGGGACCACGCCGGTAGTTTGTCGTCAAAAAACTGAGATCGGATCTGATACATAAAGACAGATTGCCAGAATTTCATCCAAACGAATAACAAAAACAGACCCAGGGCGGCCACGGTGCTGTATTGGTAGGCATTGGCGCTGCGGCTCATATCGGCCCAGAAATAAAGAAATCCGAGCACGAAGGGCACGCTGCCGGTATAGTAAAAAGTCAGGAGCGCGGCCGGCGCAGAGCGCAGAATATGAAAGGTTTCTTCAATCAGGCGGATGGCACTTTTTTGATGTTTTTTCTGAGCTTTTTTCATGATCCCGTCCACCAGCCGGTCTGCCAAAGGGTTCCTTCATGAAAATCCGAAGGCAAGGCCAGCAATACCTGGCCGAAGTAATAGAAAAGGATGTATAAAAATAGAAAGCCCAGCGTAAAATGACCGAGCCGCCACAGCCAGCGCCATCGGACGGCAGTGTTGCCGGACGGCTCAACCCGCTTGCGCAGGCAAGCTGCACAGAGAACCTTGTCCTCATGCTCCGTGATGCACTCCCGGCAGAAAAACCGGCCGCACGCCGGACAGCGTGCAACCGCCTCCCGTTGCATGTGATTGTGGCAGCGTTGGTGAGTAATATCCGGCATATTTAAATTAAGACTGTAACTGAATTCTTTGTAATGTTTTTGGCTTAGATAAAATAGGTTTCAGGTGTCAGGTTTTAGCAGCATCGAGTCCGACACCTCTTATAAAACTACCCCTAATCTATCTCTCGCACAGGTGCAAAGCCCGCAAAGAAAACGATTTAAAATAACAAAGTGACGAAAAATTGCTGGAGCGAAGCGACTTCCATCAATCTTCAATCTTCAATCCTCTATGGCCTTCCCCGTTTGCGGAGCCCTGTATCCGGCGGTCGGCCGGGCTGAATTGGTCCCGGGGGGCGCCGATCTCCCACCCCGGCTGCCGATTTGCCGATGAATTATCAATCCGGGTATCCCGAGGGAAAATGCGCCGCCCAGCACGAGAATATTATAGCTCAGCATCAGGGAATTGTCCCAGGGTGAAAGTCTGGATATGGCTTTTATGAGTTCCCACTGGTTGTATGCCAGGCTTGGATTTTTGAGAGCAAAAACCATCCCCACGATGTATCCCATGCCAAAGGCCACACAGACGTAGCCAAGCGTCGTCCAGGTGATTATGCGCAGGGATCCGGGCAAATCACTATTATGTTGTCTGACAAGGGCAATGATCACAAAAATTCCGATGCTAAAACCGGTCACGGTGCTGAGAAGCGTCGGAACGACATGGGAGATAAAAAACTCAGAGATCACCAGCACCCCGTTGAGCAGCAGTAAGGCAAATAAAATCAGGTGGGCCCGGCCATTATCGGGCTTGCCGGCCTGGTTTGGCGAAATGCCCGACTTGCCGGAGGTTGTCCGGCGACCAGCTGGGGTTCCCGGAATTTGAGATAGATCTTCCCGGGATAGGGATCCCTGGACCTGTTGAATATGCTGGCCGATTTGGTCCATGACCCGGAATGCCTTATACAGCCGATGCAGGGACTGCAGTTTTTCGGTTTGCACGGCCGTCATCAGCCGGGTATCGCAGGTGGGTCCCAACAGCAGATTAACGAGCAAAATAAGGAACAATATTGAAACGACCACGATGTAAAATACGGACCAGCCGCCGTCAAATTTAAAAGCCGGGAACAGGAAAAGCAGCATCAAGCAACCCAGGATGATATTTTGAACTTTGCCGGTGAGGGTCTTGCGTACAATAATGGCCTGAATATCGTCAAAATAAAAGCGCTTGTAATCTTCAATCCCGACTCTGGAAAATATGTGAAGCAGATGATCAGCACCCTGCCAGAGGGTGTATTTGCCGATTAAAAATCCCTTCTTGGAACCGGGGAGTTTAGTATATTCTTTAACTTTTTCAGCCATATTCTATTTCAGGTCGACAGCGCCAGCTTAGAAAAAAATATAATCCAGCCTGCAATCTGAACCCCTGCTATCGTGAATGCGATAATGAAGCGGATCTTGGTCCGGGGTATAATGCTGCTAGGGGACCGCCAGTGCCTCACAGTCAAGTAAATGACAAGCGGTGCCGTAAAAATAGTGAACCAGTAGACCAGCAGAGACACCGTTGCTACGATCAGTGCCACGGAATCGTAGCAGGTTCGATGATTCTCCAGGTTTTTGATTTTGCGCTTGGTCTTGCCTTTTTCAAGACATGCCGGACACAGGTGTTGACCGTTGAGGGAAACGTCGCACAACGCGCACAAAAACCGCCCACAGGCAGTACATGGAACCACGGCCTTTTTGCGAGGATGATAAAAGCAGCCGGCTTCTTGGTTCTGCTGCAGCACCGCAGCGGCCTGTTCCGTCGGCATCGCCCGGTTGATGGCTGGAAAAACATCAACCCGCAGCAATCCGCTGCAGGCCGAACATGGAACCAACGAATAGGTGTTGGCCGTGGCGTTGCCTAAAGGCGCGTTGCAATGGGTGCAGTTAAGCACGTAGGAATTCCTTTATGCGTTAATTCAATTATCAACAAATTGAGCAAGCTTTCTCAAACACGATCTGTATCTAGAGATAAATTTAGGGATTAATGAATTGAGGAATTGAGGGATTAAAGGATGAAATCCACATATTAAATACAACAAAATTCATTCAATTCCTAAATTCCTAAATCCCTGAATCCCTGAATCCCTGAATCCCTAAATTCCTGAATCCCTGAATCCCTGAATCCCTGAATTAGTCCCACGCCATCTGTCGTGTACTTCCGAGACGCAAGTTTGATAGATTACTTAGCCGTTACTTCCTAACCACCCTGGTCTCGCATATCCGATCATGCAGCGTGCGTTTCTGGTCATCAAAGGCCGCCATAATGAATCCGATTGCCAGAATCATAGAGCTGAGCCATTTGCCAAAATGCCGGCCCAATGCCCGCAGATAGGTAAGCTGGCTGCCGTCTTCCACCACAACCTTGAGTTTGCATGCCATTTTACCCGGGGTCGCCCCGTATTTGCCGACAAACCAGGTATCGTAGGCGGCAGGAATGGCATATTGGGCAATAATTAAAAAAGGCATAAACGATAGGACAACATACGGATTGTCCTCGGAGGTAGGCACAAGGATGCCCAGCGGGATAAAAAGCAGGAAGTTCACAGCCCACAATATGAAGGCATCAATCATCACGGCACCAAACCGGATCCAAAATCCGGCATAGTCCATGGCACCGGTAACTGACACGCCCTCCTTGATTTTTTGCACGAACCGGGGTTTGCAACCGGCACAGATCCGGGTATCCTGAAATGGAATCATTTCATCTTCCGCAAAACTGAGTCCACATTCGGCACAAACCGCCTGCTTCACGGGCACGGCAGCCTGGTCGGTTGCTTGACTGCTATTCTGGCTGCGGATGAAAACGCCCAGTTCCTGCCAATCTTCCATACCCGCTTGCCAGACAAGGGTTCGGGCATTGAGTTTTTTTGCCTTGAACAGTGACTGCAGTTCGGCTTTGTCAACCGGCCCGACCTGCTGATCTCCATCTGCATAGTAAATGTTCATGATTATCAAGTTTAATTTCTAATTGAAATAATGTGCAGGGTCGCGCGATTGCACGCCTGGAGCGTGAGCCGCGAATCGCTCTGCCAAGAATAATGATTGATATAGGCCTTTATCGGCCAGAGAAGGGATAAACTTGAATCAGGAAGAGGATCTAATGCAAAATCTGACTGAGAAATAGTTTGGTCCGCTCGTGCTGCGGGTTCTCAAAAAATTCCTCAGGCGTGTTGCCTTCGACAATTTGGCCGAAATCCATAAAAAGCACCCGGTGGGCCACGCTTTTGGCAAATCCCATTTCGTGGGTTACCACGATCATCGTCATACCTTCCCGGGCAAGCCCGATCATGACGTCCAGGACTTCCTTGATCATTTCAGGGTCCAGGGCGGAGGTCGGTTCGTCGAACAGCATGACTTTCGGGTTCATGCAAAGGCTGCGGGCAATGGCAACCCGCTGCTGCTGCCCGCCGGACAGCTGTCCCGGATATTTGCGGGCCTGGTCGGCGATCTGAACTTTTTCCAGGTAATACATGGCGGTTTCTTCGGCCTCTTTTTTGGGAATCTTTCTGACCCATATCGGGCCCAGGGTAAGGTTTTCGACGATACTCAGATGCGGGAAAAGGTTGAAATGCTGAAAAACCATACCGACTTCGGCCCTGATTTTTTCAATATTCTTGATGTTGTTGGTCAACTCGATTCCATCGACAATAATCTGGCCGCGCTGGTGTTCTTCGAGACGGTTGATGCAGCGGATCAAGGTCGATTTGCCTGAACCGGAAGGGCCGCAGATAACAATTCGTTCCTTTTCGGCAATGGATAGATCGATTCCTTTCAGCACGTGGAAATCACCAAACCATTTGTGCATATCAACGATGGTGATCATGGGTTCACCCGAGGGTTTTGGATCTGTTTCCTGTCGTATGTCATGGGCCATGAAAACCTCTTTCTCCTAGTTCTCCCGGGACAGTTCCTTTTCCAGTTTGCGGCTGTAGTTGGCCATTGAAAAGCATCCGAGAAAATACAGCAAGGCAATAAAAATATAGGCTTCGCGGCTGAATCCCAGCCACTCCGGATTGGAAAGAACGGTTTGGGTTGTCTTAAGCAGATCGAACAGCGCGATAATGACAACCAGCGACGTATCTTTAAAAGCCGATATCAAGATGCTAACTGTCGGCGGTATGACAATTTTCAGCGCCTGGGGCAATATCACCAATCGCATGGTAAGGTAGTAATTCAGCCCGATGGATTCGGCGGCTTCATACTGACCCCGGGCCATGCCCTGCAATCCCCCCCGCACGACTTCGGCGATATAGGCCGCCGTAAACAAAATAATCGCAATTTGAGCCCTGAGAATTTTGTTGATCGTAATCCCTTCCGGCAAAAAAAGCGGGAAAATGATGGAGCCCATAAATAGCAGGCTGATCAGGGGTACGCCCCGGATCAGCTCGATATAAATTACGCAGAGAAATTTAACGGCCGGCATTCTGGATTGGCGCCCCAGTGCCAGCACCACCCCCAGGGGATAGGCCGCCGTCAGTCCGAACACCGAAAGCAGAAGTGTCAGCGGCAGTCCGCCCCACCTGGTACTTTCTACCGGGGCCAGCCCGAATAGACCGCCTTTCATCAGCAAGCCCATGACCGCCAGGCCCAGCAGCCATGCGTAGCCTAAATACTTGTGCCAATATTTGCGATCGCGGCTGAAAAAAAGAAGGCCGAACAATATCAGCATCGCAACCAGCGGTCGCCATTGCAGGTCATAAGGATAGAATCCAAAAATAATGAACCGAAAATTGGCAGTGATGATCGACCAGCATGCGCCGCCGGCATCCCGGCAAACCCCGCCGTCGGATAGCCAGACGCTGTCAATGAAGGCCCAGCGAACCAGTGGCGGTATTGTCTTATAAAAAAAGATCAGGGTCAGGATCGTCAACAAAGAATTAAACCAGCCATTGAATAAATTGGCCCGTATCCACCCGACAATCCCCACGCTGGTGACGGGGGGCTTGATGTCTTCGACCGGTTTTTTATTGACGGTTGCTTCCATTGTCTACACCGGAGCGCTTCGCTTGATGAGCGTTTCACTTAATGAGCGCTGCGCTTGATGAGCGTTTTACTTGATGAGCGCTGCGCTTGACGTAAAAAAGGATCATCTCCCATTTTTAACTCTTAACGTCGTCGTTTCAGATCTCCAACCTTCAACAGGTGACTCTTTGCGCCCTGTCCTCGGGCCTAATTTCCCGGCCACAGTTTCTCAACATCTCAGTTTCTCAGCTTCTATCTTTCTACCTTCCCATCTTCTGACCTTCCACCGTGAGCCGAACACCGAATGCCAAGCACTTGTGCCTTCCCACTTTCTTTGCCTCCTACCTTCTTACCTTCTCATCTTCTCACCATCTTTGCATCTTAACAAGTCCTTACCCCGCATCCCCGCAACCCGCACCTCGAAACCCGCAACCCGTACCCCGCAACCCGCAACCCGCAACCCGAGTTATCTCTCAACCAGCTTTACTTTTTTGTTGTACCAATTCATAAAAGCCGATGTTGACAGGCTGAATATGAGATAGACGGCCATAATCAGGGCCACCCCTTCAATGGACTGCCCGGTCTGATTGATGGTCGTATTGGCCACGGATACAAAATCCGGGAAACCGATGGCAACCGCCAGAGAGCTGTTTTTCGTCAGATTCAGGAGTTGACTGGTGAGCGGCGGTATGATCACCCGCAGAGCCTGGGGTAGAATCACGAGATTTAGCACGTGTGACGGCTTCAGTCCAATGGCCATCGCAGCTTCCCGCTGTCCTTTGCCGACGGATTGGATGCCGGCCCGGACGACCTCCGCCACAAAGGCCGCCGTGTAGAGCACCAAGCCCAGCAGCAGCGCGATGAACTCTGGGCTCATCGTCATTCCGCCCTTAAAGTTAAAGCCTTTCAGCTCGGGCATACTCATGCTCAGGGGTGCGCCGAAAACCAGCCAGGTAACCAGGGGAACACAAACCAGAATGCCCAGCGATATCCGAAAGACCGGCAAGGCCATGCCGGTTTTGGCCTGGCGGCCTTTGGCCCAGCGATGTAGTACATATACGGCTATACAGCCGAGCACAAATGCTGCGAACATATACTTATGTGCGGGGTGAGCTTCCGGTACGGCAAAAATCAGCCCTCGATTGCAGAGAAAAACGCCGTTCATCGGATTGAGCGCCTGTCGCGGTGACGGAAATATTTCGTAAAACATCGCATACCAGAAAAAGAGCTGCAGCAAAATTGGGATATCCTGCATCACTTCGATGTAAACCGAAGCCATTTTGGATACCAGCCAATTGCTGGAAAGCCGGGCGATTCCGATGATGGTTCCGAGGATAACCGTGAGCACGATGCCCAGAAACGCAACCTTGAGGGTATTGAGGGCGCCAACCAGAAGCGCTCTGGCATAGGTATTGGCAGCCGAATATGGAATCAGGGATTCCCCGATCTCAAAAGCGGACTCCTTGTTCAGAAATCCCCAGCCGGTGGCGATGGACTGTCTTTCAAGGTTTGCCAGGGTGTTGGATATCAAATAATACGCCAGTAGGCCAACGAGCAGCCAGACCGCTATCTGATAAAAGATAGCGCGCTTTTTCGGGTCCAGCCAAAACGGCACTTTTTCTGGCAAAGAGTGGTCCATGAGATTCAGAATTATTTACCGATAATTAACATTGCGATGGGTCGATTTTAGATTTTGGATTGCGGATTTTGGATTTATGGTATCCTGCCTTTTTTAGGGATAGAGCGAAGCGATATCTCCGATCCAAAATCCGAAATCTAAAATACACCAACCTAAAATAGCAATAGATAACTGAAGTTGGTTATAAAACTGTTTAAAATAAGAGATTGATTGGCCATTAACAGACAATTTAAATGCCTGCCTCGCTTGATTAAACAAAGCAAGGCAGGCATCGATAACATATCTTTTAATTTAATGGAAAAAAATATAATTTGTCCCGCAGGACAAATTATTCTGATTATCTAAACGGGGCGGCATACATCAGTCCGCCGTTCCACCACAGCGCGTTCAGACCGCGTTCGAGGGCCAGCGGCGTGGCGGGGCCGACGTTGCGTTCATAAATCTCACCGTAGTTGCCGACCTGTTTGACAATGTTATAGGCCCATTTTTCATCAAGGCCCAATGCTTTGCCGAGACCGGGCGTTACCCCCAGAAAACGCTTAATCTGGGGATCGTTGCTGCCCAGCATTTCATCCACGTTGGCGGAAGTAATCCCGAATTCTTCAGCCTGGATCAGCGCCATAACCGTCCAGTTGACGATGTCGTACCAAACATCATCGCCATGTCGAACCACTGGAGCAAGGGGTTCTTTGGAGATAATTTCGGGGAGCAGGACATAGTCGTCCGGCCTTGGGGCTGTCGAGCGATGGGCCGCCAGCTGGGAAGCATCCGAGGTGTAAACGTCGCAGCGTCCTGCAAAAAATGCTTTGGTCAATTCCGCTGTATTCTCGATGACGACCGGCTTCCATTGAAAATTATTTTTGCGAAAGTAGTCGGCCGCGTTGAGTTCAGTGGTCGTACCCGGAAGCACACACACGGTTGCGCCGTCAAGCTCTTTGGCACTTTTTACGCCTAATTTCTTGGGTACCAGAAAGGCCTGCCCGTCATAAAAATTGACCTGTACGAAATTCAGGCCGTTGGTGGTTGTACGGGTCAGGGTTTGCGTGGTATTGCGGCACAGCACGTCAATTTCTTTGGATTGCAGCGCCGGTAATCGCTGAACGGCGGTCAGGGCCGAGAATTTCACCTTGTTCGCATCGCCAAATACGGCGGCTGAGATCGCCTTGGCGGTTTCAACATCAAGCCCCTTCCATACGCCCTTTTCATCCGGCATACTGAACCCGGCCACGCCGCCATTAACGCCGGCTAAAATATAGCCCCGGGCCCGAACTTCTTCGAGGGTGCCGGCTACCGCATACCCTGCGGTAACAATCAGAGCTGCAACGATGATCAGAACGCCTAGTTTGGTAAATTTCATGTGCTTTCCCTCCTTTTGTTGTGGTTTTCGTTTTCCTTACGCGGGGGGCCGCAGCGTTTCGCATTGGATCCGGCAGATTCCGCTTGAGACGCGTCAATAATGCTCCGGCCCGTTTTCCAGCATGGATCAGACAAATTTCCCAAGCCATGATGAAGAAGCCTCATCAATTAAATCCAACTTAGGAAATAAAGAGCGTATAACAGAAAGCGTGTAGGGTTGGCAAGTGAAATCTGGATCCGAAATGCTAATTTTTTGTTGACATGAATAGCAGTTTATCCTATAAATTCCGTCACATCCATGACAATATGGCGATGGAAACCAAGCCCATAAACGGTTTGGCTGTTTTTATCGCATTTTATATGTGGAAATGGGGAAGAAGTTCCTGCTCGACTGACCGTGAATCGTCGTGATTCGTACTATTTGTTGCATTCGACTCCGGAATTAAAACTCGAAATGGAATCAAGCAGTGACCCTATTCTCGCGCGAACTCTATAGGACAAACCCCATGAATAAAAAGAAGCCGAAAATTGAGCAATTGCTCAATGACGACTGGGAGGAGCGCTCGTCGGAGGAACGTCGATCTGACAATGATAAACGCAATGGGCAGGATAAATCCTATTTTGCCAAAGGCGGCAGAGAGAGAAGAAAAGCCAAGGAACGCAGGCATCCGGAGGAGCGCAGGGATGGCTGGCTGCGCGTTGGCCAATGGCGCAGCGTTTCTGTTTTTGACAATGAAATGTAACTCTTTTTGTACAAGGATCAGGGGGGCGGCGTTTGAAGTTTTGGATCAAAAGGCCTGGTATTCAAATCAGATTGACGCAGCTTTATCGTCATTGATATGAAAGGCTTGCCCGATGGGGGAAATCCGGTGTTTCGGATTTTCTGAATTCAGGGCAACTCCGCCGGCCTGATACCTTTCGCCATGATCCCGGTGCCGATCAGACTAGGAAGTAAAAAATAATAACCTGGCAGAGCCGAAAACGGCTCTGCCTTTGTGTTTTACGACCCGGCAACAATACCGAGAAGCGCAGTATAAACCCAACCCGGGCAAGCCGGAATCTAAAATTGAAGATTGAAGATTGAAGATTGAAGATTTGTTGTATCGCTTCGCTCTGTCGGTTAAATGTAAACTCATTGAAAACTTAAAGCATTAAATCCGGTTATAGCATAAATCCTGCGCAAACATGTGATTTCAATAAATAGACACTAAAAATCCGGCAGCTCTGACACCCGGTATCTTAGTTCAGTATTCGGGGCACATGGCCCAGGCTTGAGAGCGTATTTTTCATAACGGATCTATGGTTCGGAGCAACTATGCAAATTAATCATATCTACACATTTTTGGCCGGCCCCGGGCTGTGGGCCGCCTTTGTGGTTTTTTTCGGTGGGCTGGCTTTCAGGATCGCCTATCTATATAGACTGAGCCGTAAAAAAGATCGGGTCCTCTACAATCATGCCAGCATCAGGTGGGGCGCTAAATCCATTTTTTACTGGTTGCTGCCGTGGGGCAGTGCCGGCATGCGGCAACAGCCGGTCTTTAGCTTGATGGTTTTTGTTTTTCATATCACCCTGCTGGCCGTTCCCTTGTTTCTTAACGCACACAATATCCTGTGGGCTGAATCGTGGGGAATCAGCCTGTGGTCCCTGCCGGATGACCTGAGTGACGTGCTGACGGTCATTTTCTTGGTCTCGATGGTATTTCTGGTAATTCGCCGCATCGTGCGTGCTGAAGTGCGCATTCTGACCGAAGCCTGGGACTACGTGCTGCTGGCCCTTACCGCCCTGCCCTTTTTAACCGGTTTTTTGGCGTACCATCAGTTCGGGCCATATGAATTGATGATGATCATGCATTTATTGTCGGCTGAACTCATATTGATCCTGATCCCGTTTACCAAGCTGTCCCATATGCTTCTGTTCTTTTTTACGCGGGCGTTTATCGGTTTTGAAATGGGCGGTCGAAGAGGCGCAAGGACTTGGTAAAATGCGAGGAAGGTGAGAAGTTAGGAATCGGGGAGAGCTCACTTGAACTGATAGGCTGGAAGCTGATAGTTGATAGCGCCAATCGCTGATTTTTTTCCTTCCAATGAGCTATGAGCTATGAGCTATGAGCTCAATCCTCGATTAGATCGGTATTGACTATAACAAACGAAATTCGCGTCATACTAAACACATCAAGTTATATTGAGAATCAAATGGTAGACATTAAAGAAGTATTAGAGAAAGAATTTGAAAAAAACGAGACCCCGGCCAATCGGGACAAAATTCGCGCTATCCTGGCCGCCAACGACGGTGCCCGGGTAAAAACCTGGCTCAGTATTTGTTCGCGCTGCGGTTTGTGCGCTGAGAGTTGCTTCGTCTATCTGGCCAATGATCGGGATCCCAGGCTCAGCCCGGCCTATAAATTTCATCACACCCTGGGCGAGATGTACCGGCGCAATGGCCGCTTGACAAATGAATTCTTAAAGCAAAGCTACAAAATTTCATGGCTGCAGTGCACCATGTGCAAGCGCTGCTCCGTTTTTTGCCCTTTTGGTATCGACATCGCGACCATGATCGCGATATCCCGCCAAATCTGCCACTCACAGGGATTCAAACCGCAAAGCCTGGCCGATTTTTCGGAGAACTGCCGCCGATCCGGCAATCACATGGCCATCCCCGAAGAAGAACTGATCGATACCTGTGATTGGATGGAAGAGGAAACCGAAGATGAATACCGGGACATCAAAATACCTGTGGACAAACCCGGGGCCAAATTCATGTACACCATCAATCCGCGGGAGCCGGTTTACTATCCCCAGGACATTTCCAATGCCGCCATTATTTTCGCCGCCGCCGAAGAGAGCTGGACCATTCCCGTCTTCGGATGGGACTGTACGAATTTGCCGATGTTCTGCGGCGATCGCGAACTCGCCGGACAACAGGTGCGCAATGTCTATGAAAAAGCACTCGAATTGGGGGTCGAGAAAATACTGATCACCGAGTGCGGGCATGCCTACCGCTCCCTGGCGTTTGAAGGACCGTATCTGGCCGGCTACGAAGACGGCCGCCCGCCGGTGGAAGTGGTGCATTTCGTACGGCTGATGTACGAGTACCTGCGAGACGGCCGTCTGATCATCGATCCCGCCAAAAAAATTAAGGAGCCTATCACATACCAGGATCCGTGCAATGTCTCAAGAAACGGCGGACTCTGGGAAGAAGCCCGTAAAATCATTCCCTATATCGCGGAAGATTTCCGGGATATGGCACCCAATCGCGATCTCAATCACTGCTGCGGCGGCGGGGGGGGCATCATGCCGATGGGTCCTCAGTACAAGCCGGTCCGCATGGCGTCGGGCCGGGTAAAAGCCGAGCAAATCCGGGCAACCGGCGCCAAGATCGTGATCACCCCTTGCCATAATTGCTTTGACCAGATCAATGATTTAAGCGAGGAATACGACCTGGGGATCAAGGCACTGGCGCTCAAGGAAATTCTCGTGGAATCCATGATCATTCCCGAACGCATGCAGCTGGAGGACGAATAGCGCAAGGCGCAGAGAGCATAGCACAGAGAGCAAAGCGCAGAGAGCAAAGCCAAAGCGCAGAGAGCAAAGCGCATAGGGCAAAGCGCAAAGGAAGTCGGACAATTAAAAATCTTCGGATTCATGATCCCCAAAAAAGTACTCCGTATGGGCCATTAAATTTTCATTAATTTCGGAGTGTTGGAGTACTGGAATATTGTCTGAAGGTTGGATGTCTTCTCTCGATAACCCAATACTCCAGTCATGCGCTATGCCCTTTGCGCCATGCGCCATGCGCTAGGCCCTTTGCGCCAGCAGGGCCGCGCCGATCGCGCCGGTCATCTGGCTCAGCGGGGACACTTCAATCGGCTGCCCCATTTTTTTTTCGAGCGCTTGCACGACACCGATATTTTTAGCCACCCCACCGGTCATCATGACCGGAGTTTTGAGGCCGGTTCTCTGGACCATGGCCGCCACCCGGGCCGATATGGATTCGTGGATACCGGCAATGATGTTTTCCCTTTGGACGCCCTTTGCAATCAGGGATATGACTTCCGATTCCGCAAAAACGGTGCAAAGACTGCTGATTTTTGCGGGCTGATCGGCTTTGGTGGAAAATTCACCGAAGCTATCAAGATCGACTTCAAGCGTCCTGGCCATGACCTCCAGAAAACGGCCGGTTCCGGCCGCGCACTTATCGTTCATGGCGAAGTCTTTTACGTTGCCGGATTCATTCAAGGCTATGGCTTTGCTGTCCTGCCCGCCGATATCGATGACCGATCGCACCGCAGGATTCAGGTGGTGGGCGCCCATGGCATGGCAGGTAATTTCGGTGACCGCCTTGTCGGCAATCGCAACGCTGTTGCGGCCGTATCCGGTTGCGATGATTCGGTCGACGGCAGATCGATCGACGTCCGCCTCTTTGAGAATAGCAGCAAAGACTTTGTCGCCGGCCCTGCCGGCATTATAGCCGGTCAAAATCCACTGGCTCGAAATCAATTCGCCGTCTCTGACCACCGCCGCTTTGGCGGTTATCGATCCCACATCAATGCCAACTGTCAGCATATGCTCTCCTCTTCTCGATTGCTGATTTTTTCGATTGCAGATTGCGGATTTTCTCGATTGCGGATTGCGGATTGCAGATTGCGGATTTCTGACACCTCTACCGTTTAACCTCGCGACCTACGCCACCAATCCTCCGAGCGCTCAACCCGTGAATTTTCGTGTGATTTTACACAGAAAGACGAATGTCGAATGTCGATTGGCGATTGGCGAATAGTGGAATCGCTTCAGGCTTGGGGCTTCGCTCTTCGAGCTACGAGCCCACACGTCGCCTTCGGCTTGGGGCTTCGCCCTTCGGGCTACGACCCCACAAGACGACCCGACACGTCGCTCAGTCATTTTAAAATAGACAGAATACCTTAAATCCAAAATCCGCATTCCAAAATCTAAAATTTGCTTTTTGAAGTTTTTTTTTCAAATTTACCGACGGTTGGTTTGGCCGGCGGCAGCGCTAAACCGATAACCTCTGAACCTTTGAACCTCTGAACCTTAACAACCTCTGAACCCTGAACCTCTGAACCTTGAACCTCTGAACCTCCAAACCTTTACTTCTTTTCCCTTGACTCTGATACAATGTAGCTGTATTGTAGCTTCAAGTAAGATCTATACCGCCTTCTGCAGCGATAATCAACCAGATTCGATCTTATCGCGAGTTGCTGGAGGGATCAATTAAATCCTGAGTTGAGCGATTTCGATGCAAAAAAAATGGCATCATTCGCCTGTTTCCGCATTTTCAACACCCCAAACGGACGCCTTTTCATCGCTCAAATTGGAAAAACCCTAGAAAGAGGCAAAGCAAGGTGCCAGATAATAAAGAACAAAACGGCAGTCAGAATTTCGCAAACGAGCAGGATCTCGCCACCGATGTTTCCAGCAGCAAGGTCAAATTCGAAATCTACGGTGAAGAAATGATCGAAAAGCGGGTAAAATCCAGTGGAAACAGCGGCCGGGTTTACTTGCCCCCCAACTGGGTCGGCCACAAGGTAAAAATCATCCGCACGGACTAGCGCCGGTTAGCCGTCTGTCACCCAAGGCGGGGGGCACTGCTGGGATTGACATCCAATTATCAGGAAAAAGGATTCATCAGTGGATAAAATAAAAATTAGAAGATTGAAGAAAGAAGATGCCGCGCGGATCAGCCGGATTTACGCGGCCATTACCATGCAGGATGTCGATGCGGATTTCAAGCGGGTTGTTGAAGATCACGCCCAAGGAAATGACGAAGCCTGCTTTGTGGCCGAAGGTGATGGTGAGGTCGTGGGGTTTATGATCAGTTACATTCTCACAGCCGGGTTCGGGATGGCCAAAAGCGCCTGGATCGCCACCCTGGGCGTTGACCCGAATTGCATGGGGCAGGGAATCGGTGCCAGTTTGGCTGAAGAAATATTCAAATACTACCGGTCGCAGGGTATCGAAAATGTATATACATCGGTGCGCTGGGATTCCACCGACATGCTGTCTTTTTTCAAGACCCTGGGCTTTGACCGCAGCAATTTTATAAACCTGAGAAAAATTGTTCAGTAGTCAAGGTTCCGGATTCAAAGGTTATAGGTTGAAAGGTTCCGGGTTCAAAGGTTATAGGTTGAAAGGTTCCGGGTTCAGAGGTTCTGGGTTGAAGGATTTTATTCTATTTTAAATTCAAATACCGTCGAAAGTATGATCAGAAGACAGTAGTATATAGGACCACCGGGTCCCGAGACCCCTGAACCTTGAACCTCTGAACCCGGAACCTCCCAACCTCTGAACCTTGAACCTCTAAACCTCCCAACCTCTGAACCTTGAACCTCTGAACCTCCCAACCTCTGAACCCGGAACCTCCCAACCTCTGAACCTTGAACCTCCCAACCTCAGCTTACTTCTTCCCCCCGAAATACTTCATGAACTGCACCCTTTCGTAGGCCGCCGGGTTGCTGCTCTTGGCCTGGCTCATTTTGCCCCTGAAATCGGACAGGCTGGCGTAGCCTTTTTGCTCCATCCATCCTTTAAGTGTTTTCAGCATCTCGGCGATCTGCCCTTTGCCGTTTTTGTACAGGGTAGATGCCACCTGCACGGCATCGGCCCCGGCCAGGATCTGTTTGATCAGCGCCGTGCCGTCATGAACGCCGGTTGAGGCTGCCAGATCACAATTGACTCTTTCGGCCATAATGGCGATCCAGCGCAGGGAAATCGGCAAATCGGACGGTGTGCTAAAGACATTGGATGACACCACTTCCATTTTGTCGATATCGATATCCGGGCTGTAAAAGCGGTTGAAGAGCACTAAACCGGCAATCCCGGTTTCAGACAACTTTTGAATCATGGGTCCCAGGTTGGAAAAATAGTAACTGATTTTCAAGGCGATGGGAATGGTAATCTCTTTTTGGATCTTATCGATTATCTGGAAATAGGCTTTTTCTTTTTCTTCAGTGGTCCGGTCAAATTCCGAAGGTAGAAAAAACATATTCAACTCGAGTGCATCCGCACCGGCGGATTGCAGCTGCTTGGCAAATGAAGTCCATTCGTGTGAATAGACACAATTGATGCTGGCGATCACAGGGATGGAGACGCTTTTTTTGCTCTCTTCGATCAGTGAGGTGTATTTGTCGAGTTTCTCACCTTTTATATGAAAATCATAATAATCGAATTGATCGAGGTTAACGCCTTCCTCAGAAGCCTCTTTTAAAATATCCTCATATTCAAAGGCGATCTCCTCCTCGAATATAGATTTTAGTACCACCGCACCCGCGCCGTTCCCTTCCAGGTCTTGAATGCTTTTGACTGAATTGGTTAAGCCGGAGCTCCCTGCGATAACAGGGTTTTTCAATTTCATTCCAAGATACTGCGTTGACAGATCCGCCATTACTTAATCCTCCTTTAAAATGTTTGAAGCGTGATTTATTTATTTTCTCTCAAACTGAGTTATGATGATTGCAGGATCATTTATCCATCCCGGATGCCGGATTTCACCGGTTGAAAAAAATGCCGCTTTTATTTTTTATCCAGCAACAATAAGATGTTTGAATCAAACTGTCAATTAAATTAGATCAAAGCTGATCGGAACCCCGAAGGGTTGGGCCGCCGGTCATCCGGTGGCGGGTCAAATCGAAAAAGTCGCTGCAAAGCGAGAATCGAATATCGGATGTCATGGTTTCCCAAACTCAGTCTCAGGCCACGCGCCGGTGCGGATCCCCTTAAATATCCCCTGGCAGTTGCGCAAAATGGTCTCACGCATGGCCGAAACGTAGGCCGGTCTGATATTGTCCTTCCAGCGCGGATACCCGCCGCGCCAGACATAGTATAGTAGTTCCTGGAATTGGTAGGCATTGAACCGGTAATCACCAAGCTGAATTTCACCGTCGGCGTTGTTAACCGTCACCCGAATGTTACCCGGCATAGCGTATTTTCCTATAATTTCAGTCACCTGGGATTGGGTTTCAAAACCTTGAGGATTCTGCTTAAAATTCCGCGCCTCTGACGGAAAAGGAAAGCAGCGGTACAGCTCGCCGATAAATCCGGTATAGCGATTTCCGTGAATCGCCCCCATTAAATCACCAATCTTCTCCGCCCTTTGGATAATCTGAAATTCCCAGGCTGTTCGCAATATGGGCTGGCCGGCTCTTTCAGCCAAATCCTGCACATAATTGCAAAATCGATCGGCGAAGATAAAATACCGGTCACACAGCAACATATCGGATTCGATATTGAAAAAGCCAAACGCGATTTGGCCATGGCTGAGCGAGTCAAAGGCTAAAGGCATAATCGTATCCCTTGCTTTTGAGGGAGATTAGTATCTTAATGCCGCGATGAACAAATCCTTCAACAGTCGCATCTTGAATTCGGAAGTCGGAATGCGGAAGTGGGAAATTTAATGCCGCCATTTGCTCAGTTCCGCATTCTGAATTCCCACTTCGGAATTCAGACTTCCGACTTCCGCATTCCGACTTCCGCATTCCCACTTCCGACTTCCTCATTCCGACTTCAGGACGAATCGCCACTGGCAATGCATATCTGCCGGATGGGGATCCGGTGGCGCAAACCGGCATTCGATTTGAATGCGTTCATCAATGACCTTGGCAAAGGTTGTGAATTCGGCCCGGTGCATTTCTTTGCAGTCGTATTCAGCGAGCCCCCGTCGGGTGCGCGCCACCTGGGTCGGACATGACGGCACGGAAATGAGAGCCTCGTCCGGCTTCTGCTGGATGTCGTATCCCACCAGGATACACCAGGGGAAATATTTCAGCGCTGCGACAAATCCGGGCAAGCCTTTTTCATTGATATCGAACCGTTTGACCAGATCTTTGGCGGCCATCGCGGCAACCTTGCCCCAAACGCTCTCATTCAACTGGTCTGCCGTAGTCTGATCGAATCGGTCGGTGATTTTCAGGTACCAGAAGGCATCCACAACCCGATAGTGCCACAAAAGGAATTGGATATAATTGCGAAGTTCCGGCGCATCCATATTTTCGAAAATCTCGAGATTCATGGTCCCTCCTTTTCTTGCAGATGAATAATGTCCCTGACATCTGGTGGATTGCGTGCTTACGCCTCCAATGAAACTGTATGAAATGACGAATGGCGACTGACGAATGTCGAAGGAATGTATTCTATCTATCTTATTAAATAGACTGAGCAAAGCGATTCCACCCTTCGACATTCTGCGGTTCGATATTCGATATTCTGCGGTTCGCTTTAAATGTAGTTTCACACGAGCGGCCGCCGCTGGCCAATAAACGGCCACCAGAAACCTTCCTTATCCCCGGGTCTGATCATGCAGCCGAATATAGTTGGCCAAAATTGATCCGGTCATAATCAGCCCGCCGACCAGGGCTATCCCCCAGCCAAATGATTGAATCTCTCCGATGATTCCAATCAGTGCCGGCACTGCACCGCCGCCTAACAAAAATGCCAAAGGAATCGTAAGCGAGACAGTAAGATTACGCTCGCTGGCGGAGCTCACCATGGACAAGGCTGCCAGCCCCGCCGGGAAAAAGCAGACCGCCATGATCGGCTGCAGAAAAATGGCAGCGGCCACCCACCCGAGTGGAGCCAGACCGATAAAAACGGTCAGCAACCCACTCAGCACGAATACAATTTTTAAGATGCGCTGCGGTCCGAACCGATCTGTGGCCCAACCGCCCGCCAGGGCCATGCCGATGCCGGCAATGCGGGATATGGCGATCAACGTGTTGGCCCAGTTTCGATCCATCCCGTGATCCGTTACCAGGTAAAGCGGCAGCATGGTAAATATCCCGAGGGTGCCACTGATTCCCAAACTGAATAGAACCACCATAATCCAAAAGGCCGGGTTGGATAGGATCTTCCTGATGGAGGTATATTGGAAAGGTTCACCTCGAAAATCACCGCCTCGGCCAAATCGATGAAAAATTAAAGCCAATACTATAGCGGCAACGCCGAACACCCTGAACAAAGTGCGCCAGGTATACCAGTGCAAAAAGATTTCAGCGATCAGGGGCGCCAGAACAAAACTGAGATTGGGGGCCATTTCATGAATCGATAGGGCTTTGCCCCAATGGCGGAAATTGAACAACGTGGTCAGGCTCGCCAGCCCGGACGGCATATACGGGCCGCAGGCCATGCCCAACGCTAAAAGTCCCAGGCGCATGCCCCCTAGACCCGTGCTGAATGATGTCAGAATCAAGACGGTCCCCAATACAATGCTTGCAAACTTGATGGTGACGCGGTGAGTCAGGCGCGATGAGATAAATCCGGAGACCAGCAGGGTGGTAAAATATCCCAGGGATATCAGGAAAAAGAGCGAACCGGCCTGGGCGTGGTTCAAAGCCAGGTCATGTTTGACCTGGGGCAGCAATGGGGCCAGGGCGATGCGAGCAATAAAGTTAATAAAAAAAATAGCAGTCAGCAGGATGAGCGGAGTCAGGTGGGTGTGAAAGGTATCTTGGGCTGGTTGTCGGCTGGCGCGGGTATGGGCGGCGTTAGGTCTGTGTATCATAGTCGGTTTTCACATTCAGGTCGTAGAATTCCAAGACAGGCGGTTCAAAAAGCGCCTGACCAACGACAACACGTTTCAGCCCGGATTTTACTTCTCTAGTCAGTTTGCGTCCAATGCGTCGCCCCGCGGCCAAGCGCTGGGGATCATCCGCCTGGTTGCAGAAGACAATTTTATCGGCGTGGACGGGGGAATTTTTGAAAATACCCCTATCGTTGACCAAGGCGGCAATGAAGGCATCTTCGGTCATGATTGCACCTTCAGCCAGGCCCGTTATTTGACTGAACAGTTCGTTTCTGAACACCCATTGCTGGTTTAACGGCCGTCCCGCACCTTTCAACCCGACGATTCCCACCACCTGTGAGGTACAGTCCGGAATTACCGGCTCATGTTCGGCCGGGGCCTTCAGGGGTCGTCCGGCAGCACCGTCGGCCTCAACGACAATCCAGCGAAACAAACGGTTGTTCCAGATCGCCTGGATAAACTCAGGCGCATATCCGTGAAGTTTTCTCTGATCGGCAATGGTTGCGGCAGCCGCGGTGAAATGTCGATGGATTTTCAGAGCCTGATGCGCCGCCTCCAAAAACTCGGTCAGGGACCCGGACAAGATCAGATGCTGCGATTGTTCCGGCCGGGGCTCATATATTTTGGTGGTGGTGGTGGTCAGCACAGATTCGCCGGCCCTTGCCAGTTCATGGGCCAGCCTGAACATCAGGCTGGTTTTGCCGCCGGCTCCTACCAGGCTGATAACGCCTCCATTCCCCAGCATCAATCCCTCACGCAGTGAAACCAAACCTCAAATTCTTTCTATTTCAAAATTTTATTGATTAAATCCCAAATTAAAAAGCTCAAATTACAAACAAATCTCAAATCACAAATACCCAAATTCTAAACGTCACGCCACTCCCTCCTTTAATAATGGAACCAAAGAAATTATTTCCTTCGTCTTCTTTAACGGAAGACCATTTAGGAGTAATTTGGAGCTTGGAATTTGGATATTGTTTGTCATTTGCTACTTGGTGCTTGGAATATTTTTAATTTTTGGACAAAGCACCTATTTGGCGTCCAATTGAACAATTTAACAGTAAGGCGGGAGACAACCCTAATTAAAATCCCTCAACACCGCCTCGAGCACCGATCCCCCGATCGCGCGGGATTTGTCGGAGATCGTGTGGCAGTGGTCAACCTGCCCCCGGGGATCGACATCACCGATTTTCAACCCGGCAGAGACGCTGGTGCCGGAACGTATCAAGCCGCGGAGTACCCCACCGATTTTCGCCCGGACCTTTGTACCATTCACCAACCCGACCACTTCATCGGATTTGATCTTATCACCGATGGATCGCCGGGCCGCAAAAACGCCGTCAATGGGAGCCCGTATGACCCGTTGTTCGGCAAATCCGCCGATGGTGCCGGGAATGCCAGTGTTGGGTTCGGCCGGGCCGGCGGTGATAATGCGGCCCAAGTTGTGGCCGCGGTTGGTTTCAATAACCAGATGAACATCGGTGCCGGCGTCGAAACCGGGCCCCAACCCGATTACCAGACGGGCCTCGTGTAACCGCGTGCCTAAATTTCGCTTGGCCAGGATGGCATCCACAACCAGATCCGGCCGCAATTTCGGCAACAAATACCACTGCGGATCCGCTGCAACGGCGATTTGACCGCGCTCCCAGCCTTGATAAATATCGGAAAGTTCAAGTACCCTGACAGCCTTGACCTTTTCCACGGTTTTGTGCCCGTCATGCACTGCTTCGCAAAAGGATACTTCGCGCCGCACGGCCAGTGGATTTTCCATTTCCAACATCAGAATCTTTGGCATCCTCGCCATGTAAAGCCGCCAGGCCACAGCACTGGCCATTTCCCCGGCGCCCTTGATGGCAATGGTGAGGTCTCGAAGGTGAGTCAATCAAAAATCCTCCACTTCAAACGACTTCTTCTTGACTAAAATCCCGCCCGGATTGGCCGCCTGATTTTTCATAACCTTCTATCCATTTTTGGATGCGATCGTCACCATACTCGTGTTGCCAGGCCGCTACGATTTCCGCTACCGGAACATCATGGTAGGCCCCATGGTCCGCCACATACTCCATGAACTGTTCGTTTTCAGTATTGTAGGGATGAAAGATGGAATCCTGAAGGCCGTCAAATTCCAGAGGTATTACTTTATGCCGCTGGCAAAGCTGAAGATTAAAGGCCGGGGTCGCCTTGCGCCAATGGCCGTTTAGATAGAACTCGGTATAGCCGTGAAAAACAAATAAATCAGATCCCAAAAATTCAATGAGCTGCCGGGTTGCCAGGTGGTTGCGAACGTCGGCAAAGCCGACCCGCGCAGGAATATTGCTGGCCCGTCCCAGTGCGCATAGAAGCGTTGCCTTACCGACGCAAAACGCCCGTCCTTTTTTCAATATGTTGCTGGCACGGTAGTGTTCCGGACGATAAAAAGGCAGATAGGGGTCATACCAGATGGCGTCTCGCACAGCATAGTACAGCGATACCGCCTTGGAGACAGGATCCTGGCCGGCACCGCTTAAGGCATTTTGGGCATAGGTCACAACAGCCTCATGATTGCTGTCAATTATCGGCGTCGGCCTGAGATATTGACTCATTATTGAATCCACGGCGGCTATCCTCTGAATCGATGATCGTCTTAAGGTTTAAGTTAGATAAGAGTTCGTTCCGTTTGCGAAAATCATTGCGTTGTTGATGAAAAAAACAAATGTGGAACTATTTCTTCAGCACAGTGCTATAAACATGATAGATCAACAATATGATGAATTCGTGCCTGAATTTTTCTGCAACCTTGTTATCATAAAAAAAATGAGGACCATCCCTCCAAATCGTTGCTGGTTGGGATGCCTGAAAAATTCAGGTACGAATTCATCATCTGGTATACGGTATACCAGCTATCAAGGACTTCGTCAAAAGGAATGATTATGAAATGATCCGGCTGGGGGGTTGCTTAACCGGCGGTGGAAAATACATGCTCATTATGGTAGTATTGCCCGAGATTTTCTGCAAAAAAGGAGCAAGGAATGGCATCAAAAATTCTGGTAATAGTATCTACGGCGGAAAAGGACAAGGCCTTGACGGGGATTATTTATGCCGTCAATGCCCAGAAAAACAAGTGGGTCGACGATCTCAAGGTTATTTTTTTCGGACCATTCGAAAACCTGATATGCGAAGATGAAAATGTTGCCCAGGCGGCATCCCAGCTGCTGGAATACGAAACTCCGATTGCCTGCAAATTCTTATCAGATCGCGACGGCATCAGTGATAATCTTGAAAAAATGGGCATCAATGTCGATTATGTCGGTTCACTGATTTCCGGTTACATCGAAGAAGGATATACACCGCTGGTGTTTTAAAGGAGCTGGTGTACCAGATCCTGACACCTGAAACCTGACACCTGAAACCTTTTATGCTATGCCCCATACCAGACAAACTGCCGGAGTAATTCTGGCCGCCGGAATGTCACGCAGATTCGGGCATCCCAAGCAGCTGATAAAGTTGCAAGAGAAACATCTGCTCGGATGGGTGCTGGAGGCGGCCCTGGCATCGCGCCTGGCAAAAATCGTGCTGGTGTTGGGGCATGCCCACGAGCAAATACAAAAAGCTCTGGGAGCCGACGCCACGCAGCTGCGCCTGAAAATCGTAATTAACCACCGGTATTCGGAGGGCCAGAGCCGGTCGCTGCAGGCCGGATTGCAAACGGTTCAAAATTCGTTTGATTCGGTGATGTTTTTGCTCGGGGACCAGCCCCGGCTGCAGACGGCTACCATTGATTATTTGCTGGCTAATTTCTGGAAATCAAACAAGAATATTTGCGTCCCGGTTCAGCGAGGGGTGCGCGGCAATCCCACCATTTTCAGCCGGACGATGTACGGAGAACTCATGGCAATTCGCGGGGATATCGGCGCCCGGCAAGTTATCGCTGACAATCCCGACCAGGTGCTGGCGGTCGAAACAGGCAAGCCGATCGAATTTATTGATATTGATTCACCTGCAGATCTGTTGAGATTGGATTAATTAGCGCGGGTAAAGCATCCGAGCCGGATGGCTGACTAACAGCCGGTTATCGCCAGCCCGAAAAAAACGCCAACGGCGGCACCGCCTAACCCGCCGATATTATATCCATAATATGCACATGTTGCCACAACGATAAAGGCACCTATGGACATTACGATAAGGGGCATTTTTTTTATTTTTTGGGGATCCCGCTTTTTACTCATATACCCTCCTCCTATGAAAAGCCTCAGAGTGGTTATCGGCATCTATGGCAATCAACTTTAGGGATCCGACGACATGGCTACAGATTCAGAGACCCGCCTTTGATTTCACTCAAAGGGGCTATAGAGAAGTTTTAATGCGTTCAACCACAGTAGATTCGTCTGCCGCATCCCCGACCCAGGAGCCTTGCAGCATATCAAAGCCAAGGCATTTGACTCGATTGAACTGGGCCTCAGATGCCACCCCTTCGGCGACTACGATCAGCCCCAATTTTTTTGCGAGCCCAACGATTGACTTCACGATTTCGTAATTTTCAGGATCATCCACCAGCCGCTGTATGAATGATTGGCCGATTTTTAGCGCATCCAAGGAAAACTGCTGCAGGGATGAGAAGGTTGAATAGCCGGTGCCGAAATCATCGATGGCCAGCTTGAAGCCGATATCTTTCATTGCCGATAAGGTTTCGGTCAAGGCCGCGGAGTTCTCCTGAAGTACCCTTTCGGTGAAATCAAACTGCACGGTTTGCGGGTCGACTGACTGCTGCCGAACAATCGCCGCCAGGTTTGCGGCCAGGCCCGGCTGCATTACTTGTTGGCTGGAGATGTTGATATGCAGTTTTATTTTCTCGCAACCCGGCCAGGTGGTCTTCCAGGCCTTCATCTGACGGCAGCCTTCAACGATCAACCAGTTACCGATCTGATGGATCAGATCTATCTCTTCGGCTTTGGCAATAATTTCGTCCGTATAGATCAAACCGCGTTCCGGATGATTCCAACGAATCAGGGCTTCCACTCCGACTAGCGCCAAATCGGTCACCCTGACTATCGGCTGGTAGTGCAAAATAAATTCCCGGTTTTTGACCCCCAGGCGCATATCAATTTCCAATTGCAGGGACTCCATGGCCTGCTCCAGCATGAGCTGATCAAAAACCTTAAATCCTCCGCCCTGCTCCTTGCAGCGCGCCAAGGCCAGCTCGGCATCCCGCAATACCTCATCCGGGGAGTGGTAATAATGGGTCTTGGCCACAATTCCGATGGCGACGATGATATTCACCCGGGTGCCATTGACTGGAAATGCCTTACCGGCCGCCCTCTGGCAGCGCTGGGCGATTGCGATCATATCTTCATGGCTATCGATGGCGTCGATCAGGACTGCAAATTCGTCGCCATTCATGCGAGCAATGGTATCGATTTCTCGGACACAGGATTGCAGCCGACGGGACAATTCGGCTAAAACCATATCGCCGGTGTGATGGCCAAACGTGTCGTTGATTTTTTTGAACTGTTTGACATTGATTAAAAAAACGGCGACCGATCCATCGCCGCGCCCCCGGCTGCGAGCGATAGCCCGGTTCAGACGCTCCATGAACAGCGACCGGTCGGGAAGTCCTGTCAGTGAATCCACGCAAAGATTTTGTTGGGCTCGGTTTTCAATGGCCCGGCGCATTCTTTCGCGCTTTTTGAGGCCTCGTGCGATGGCGTTTTTAACGGATTTCAGGCTCAGGGGCTTCTCCAGATAGTCACTGACCTCGAGCCTCATAGCTTCAAGCGAGCTTTGCAGGCTTCCGTTGCCGGTGATGATGATGGGAATGATGTCGGGGCTTGAAAACCTTATTTTTTTAACGACTTCGAGACCATCCATATCCGGCAGGGATAGATCGGCAATTAGAATATCGTAAATTTGGTTCTGCCCCAACTCGATGCCGCTGCGACCGTCACTGGCCAGATCGATCTCGAAATCATCGCCGGCCAGCCCGATACTCAGCGCCTTGCGAATGGAAGCCTCATCGTCAATGACTAAAATACGTTCCATGATGCTCGAAACTTTTCTCCTTGCCGGTTAATGCAGCTGACGGCTCAGCCCGTATTTTTTGATACGGTAGCGCAGTTTGTGCGGTGGCATATTCATCAGACGGGCTGCCTCGGATACATTGCCGCTGGCCGTTTCCATGGCTTCTCGGATGAGGTTTTTGGTGGCTTCGTTGTAATCCAGCCTATTTTCTGAGACTTGCGGGACGGGGCCATCGTCATGTTTCTGATCCGATGGATTCAGAATTCGAAGATGCTCACGCGTGATGGCATTCCCGGTTTCGATAAGAATGATCCGTTCGATCGTGTTGCGCAATTCACGCACATTGCCGGGCCAATGATAGGCTGACAGAAACGCCAGCGCGTCAGGCGTTATTTCACTGAAGTTTTTGCCGAATTTCTGGTTGTACTGCTTGATGAAATGCCGAGTCAGCAGGACAATATCTTCTTCCCTTTCCCGCAACGGCGGCAAATCGAGTCGCACGACATTGAGTCGAAAAAACAAATCTCTTCTGAATTCCCCGTGCTCGACCGCCTGATCGAGATCGCTGTTGGTGGCGGCTACAATTCTGGCCGATACATTGATCTGCTTGCTGCCGCCGATTCTATAAAAAGTGCGGTCTTCCAGAACAGCGAGCAATTTGACCTGGGCCGCAAGGGGCATCGCACCGATTTCGTCTAAAAATAATGTCCCGCCGGCCGCCTCTTCGAACCGACCCACCCGACCTTCCGTGCTGGCCCCGGTGTAGGCACCGCGCTCGTAGCCGAACAATTCGCTTTCCACCAGTTCCTTGGCGATTGCGCCGCAGTTAATCGTAACGAAAGGTCCCGCTGATTCACGGCTGTTATAATGGGTGGCTTTGGCCAATACACCTTTGCCGACACCGCTCTCACCGGTGATCAAGATCGGGGTGTCGGGACTGCGGGAGGCTTTTTTCGCAATATTCACGATATTTTTCATTTCGGCATAATTGCCGATCAGGTCGAAACTATACCGGTCAACACAGGTTTTGTGGATCGTCCTGATCTGTTTTTTCAACTTTCGGTTTTCGAGGGCCCGGGTGATGGTAAGCAACAGTTCCTGGGAATCGATGGGTTTGACCAGATAATCATAGGCGCCATGCTTAATCGCGTTTACCACGGTTTTCACATCTCCAACCGCCGTGGCCATAATCACAGTCGGCTCCGCACTGATTTCATGCAGCTTTTTGAGCACACCAACGCCATCCAATCCGGGCAGACCGACGTCAAGCAATACGACATCGGGTTTTTCACGATTAAATAGCTCCAGGGCCTCACTGCCATTTTTGGCTGACACCACATGATGCCGGTCAGCAAGTGCCAGGGTAAGTGCTTTTCGAATGCTACGGTCGTCGTCTACAATCAGTATTTTAGAATCCATAGGCCGAAGCTCCCGCTGAAGGGCTGTCAACAGGCACGGAATCTAATTGTTGAGGGTTGGAACCGGTTGCCGGCAGCGCCACGATAAAGGTTGTGCCCGCGCCCGGGTTGCTTTCCAATGCAAAGGTTCCCCCCTGGCGCTTGATAATCTGGTGTGAAATGCTTAATCCCAACCCCGTGCCGGTCGGTTTGGTGGTAAAGAACGGATTAAAAATATCTTCCTGCTGGTCCTTGGGAACTCCGGGTCCGGTATCACATACCTGCAAATAGACAGTATCCTGGTTTTCGCCGGCAATCCCGGAAAAGGAAGTCCTGATACGGATATCGCCGCCGCCCTCGCCCATGGCCTCGATGGCATTTAAAACCATGTTGTTGATGACCTGCTGCAAGCCGATAACGTCACCTTGAACCGCTGGAATATCATCTTTTAGATCCAGCTTAAGGCCAATATTGGATTTTCTGAGTTTGGATGACCAGAACTTGACACTTTCCCGGGTTAATTCATTTAAATCGATGTTATCCGAGGTCGCAACCGGCGGTTTGGCAAAATCCAGCACCCGCTTGATGATCTTTTCAATCCGGTTGATGTTGTCTTTAATTTCTCCAAACAGTTCGTTTTCCTGGCTGGAGCGCTGAAATTTTTCCTGATCCGACAATATATCGGCGAACAGATTAATGCTGGCCAGGGGATTTCGGATTTCATGGGCAATGCCGCCTGAAAGCTGACCCAATGAGGCCAGGCGATCAGCCCTCATCAATTGTTCTTCGATTTTTCTCTCTTCAGTGATATCGCTGATTCGAATAATGGCACTGCCTTCGTTCTCGATCTTGGAGCAAATCGGGTAAATGACGACCTCTTCGATTCGTGCCGGATCCTTCAATCCTTTGCGTTCGAAGGTAGCCGGATTTCGGGTTAAGAATGCCATCGGCAATCGGCAGTTGCTGCAAACATCCGATTTGCCCGCTAGAACAGCATAGCATGGCTTTTCGATGATATCTTGGTAGCATGCCAGTCCGGTGTAGGCTTTGGCGGCCTCATTCAACACCTTGACGGTCAGGTTTCGATCCACCATAATCAGAGGTTCTGAGATACCGTCAAAAACGGATTGCAGATTGGTCTTGCTCTGCAAGAGCTGATTTTCCACCGTTTTGCGGATCTCGACCTCATTTTTTAACTCCTCAATCAGGGTTTTATTTTCTACGCGCAGTTTGCGTTTTTCAATGGCGCGCTTGGCTGAAAATAAAAGATCTTCTATATTCTCGAGGGGTTTTGTAAGATAGTTAAATGCGCCGTCTTCCTTTAAAGCCTGGACTGCATTCTCGAAGGTGGCATTACCGGTCAAGACGATGACCTCCATATTCGCATCTAACCGTTTGACCGCTTTCAGCACCTCCAACCCGCCCATGCCGGGCATACTCATATCCGTGATCACCAGATCAATCGGTTTGGATTGAAATACAGCGATGGCATCCTCGCCTTTTTGGGCCCGCAGGACGGTGTAGTCTTCCCGGGCCAGAATCAATTCGAGCATGTCCAGAATTTCAAGATCATCATCAATTATGAGAATTTGTTCGTTCATCACAAATCAAGCTTTAATCGGAATTAAGAAATCCAGCCGCAAATCAAGTGGTCCACGATTACTATCGACCAATCTGAGTTAACCTTTAATTTGGGGGAGGCATGAAGGGATGCTGATTACATGGACATGGTGGGTCAAACTTCATAGGAGGTAAACCACGAAATACACGAAATACACAAAAGCCCATAAAAGGATTTTTTTTCATTTTCGTGCCTTTCGTGTGGTTCGTGGTTAATTCTTCAATTTTCAATCCCTGCTGATCCGGGTCAGGATATTGGTTCCGATTCGGCCGGCGAGGCTTCGAAAGAGCACTCGAAACGGTCCCGGCCCCGGTCCTTGGCCCGATAAAGCGCCTGGTCGGCGGCTTTAATCAATTCCATCTTGGATTCGGCATCCTGCGGAAAAAATGCGCCCCCCATGCTGACGGTTACCTTTGCCGTTTGGCCCTCGAAGGCAAAGGTATGATTCCGGATCGTGGCCAATTGTCGGCAGATTGCCTTCGACACTTCCTCTTGGGATATTTCATTCATTATCACGAGAAACTCTTCACCTCCATAGCGGAAAAGTCGATCCGTAGACCGCAATTCAGCTGAAATAAGTTCGCCCAATTTTTTCAGGACATAATCACCAAACAGGTGACCGTGTGTATCGTTGATGTCTTTGAAATGGTCGGCGTCGATCATCAGAATAAAAAACGAGTGGCCGTAGCGCTGGGCGCGCTCCAGTTCTTCGTCCAGACATTTCTGCAGATAGCGATAGTTATACAGGCCGGTCAAAGGATCTTTGATAGACAGTTCCTCCAGCTGTTTAACCAGCGAGCGGTTCCTCAGCTCCAAATCGCGTTTTTCAAGAACCCGGGCCACGGCGGTAACTAAGACCTCGATATCTTCCAGGGGTTTGCAAAAATAATCATAGGCCCCGAGTCTCAAACTATCTATGGCCGTTGCCTCATCGCTGTGCCCGGTCAGGACGATGACTTCGGTGTCGGATTCCTTGGCCTTGACTTTCCTCAGCACTTCAACCCCGTCCATCGTCGGCATTCTGATGTCGGTAAGAATCAAGGCCGGGCTGTGCTTTTCAAACTGTTTCAGCCCTTCACGTCCGTTGCGGGCCTTTAAAATGGAATACCCCTCGCTTTCCAAAAGCCTCGAAAGCAATGTCAGAATATCTTCTTCATCTTCTATGATCAATATGGTTTCTTTCATACTGAACCCCAATTATTCTTCAATCCGAGACATTGAGCTCGGCGGTCTTTGAAAACTTTTCTTGGGAAATCGTTGCAGGAATTATAACCGGCTGTTCAATCGGCAGTTTGACCAGAAAAGTCGTCCCGTGGGGTCCGGTTTCCGCAATGTCAATCTGCCCCTTGTGGTCGTGGACAATTCCGTAGCTGATTGAAAGCCCCAGACCGGTTCCCTTGCCGACGTCTTTTGTCGTGAAGAAGGGATCAAAAATGCTGCTGCGGGCCGAGTCCTCGATCCCTTTTCCGGAATCCTTAAATAAGATTTCGATCAGGTTTTCATCGTTTTGGGACGGACGGGTTATTATTTCAATCGAGTCAGGGTTTCCGCCTTTATATTGCTGACCGCCCTCTTTTTCACAAATGGCATCGCGCGCATTGGTGATCAGATTTAAAAATACCTGCTCCAGTTGGTTCATGTCACCCTTTATCTTGGGCAGCGCCGGATCCAGTGTTTTTTTAATCTTTATATTTCTCAACCTTAACTGCTCTTCAATCATTAGAAATGATTCCTCGATGACTTCATTGACATTCAGGGAGTTATATTCGGATTTCGCCTGGCGTGAAAAAGTCCTCAAATGATTAATGATATTCATCATTCTTTTAGTGTTTCTTTCTATGGGCTCCATCTGCTTCAACAGGTCGTCCATGGTATAATCGCCTTTTGATATAAAACGCTTGACGAGTTGGGCATTGCCGCGGATAACCATCAGCGGCTGATTCAATTCATGGGCGACCCCGGCTGCCAATTCACCGATCGACGCCAGCTTGCCGGACTGCACCAATTGGGATTGGGTGTGCTTAAGTTCCTGGTAGGCTTTTTTCAGGGACTGTTCGGCCAAATTGCGGTCGGTAACATCCCGGATCATACCGCGAAAACCGATGGGCTCACCATCCGGGCTTTTGGCGATGGAAACCGAGGCATCCAGGTATCGGGTTTGGCCATCCCTTCTGATAATCTGCCATTCGAATTCCCGGGACGGTTTTTGGGACACGTAGACATTGTTGAAAGCCCGAAATACCCGGTTGGCATCCTTGGGTTCGGTGAATTTTCGATAATTGGTTCCCATCAGTTCTTCCCGGGTGTAACCCACAATCCGGTGAAAGGCATCGTTGAAAAACTTCAGGTGCCCGGAAATATCAAATTCATAGTAACCTTCTTCCATGCTTTCCAGAATGCTGCGATATTTTTCCTCGCTCTCTCGCAGGTGCTCTTCAGCCCGGTTGCGTTCGCTGATTTCTTGCTTGAGAATATTGTTGGCCCTCAGCAATTGGCCCGTTCGTTGCTCGACTTTGTCTTCGAGTTCAGAATTCGCGCGATGAACTTTCTTTTTTTCGGTTTCCAGCAATTGAGCCTGCAAGAATTCCTTTCTCGAGTTGAACTGGATGGAGTAGCAGGCAAACATTCCCAGTAAATTGGCGGTTAAAAAGTAAAAATTGTTATTGATCAGAATATGGATCGGTGTCTCGGTGGCCCAGATTGCCGTGAGTTCATAGGCGACTACGATCACAAATCCGACCACGGACGCATAAATGAAGTCCAGTTTAAAAAAAGTGTAGCCAAAGATGAACACCAGGATGAGACCGGCATAATAGGAACTGCTGGCCGACTGCGGCGCGAGTACGAGCATGGCAATGATGCCTAAACCGGCCAGCCCCACAACCAGGGCGATACAAACCTGCATGCATTTTTTAAACAGCTTGCTGTACGAAAATACCAGGACTCCCAATGCAAAGGGACAGTACAGGACATACCGGATAAACCAGAGCTGGTATTTTGCATCAGGCACGATCCAGGCATCCAGGATGCCGAAGATGCCGAAACATAGTACTGACAACAACAATGCGATCCTGACATGCCGCAGGGATTTTTTGAAGTGCTCTTCTTTATAGAACATTTCATATTTTTCCGGGAATGAGAGCGATAGAAGATTGAGTTCCACATCATCCCAGTCTAATCCTGATTTGACCATTTAAACTCCACCTTTTGTGCGTTATGAGTCGTCCGCCGAGTCCGGACGGTTATTCAAAATTCAGGCCGGACCTTGTAATAAATCCAGTACTTTTGTAGTCCTTCTGAGCTCCGGCTCATTGCTTGCCGGTTTTCCTTGAATTCAGTGGATTATTTCCTTGTTTTGCCGTGCGCCTCCAAGCCCGCTGACGCCGATTTAAGTTGTTTGCTCTGCCCTACTGCATCATACATGCCAATAGTGTAAATCCAACCAAATAATAAAATTTTAGCAGTATTTATAGTAAGTTATTAGACTATAAAACGACGTGAGTCCTTAACCGGCGGATGGTGAACAGCGGAAATATTTGAGATTATTATCAAGCACCCGGTAATAAATATTCTATTAGACATTATTTCAGCTACTTATGATTTTTCACATTAATAAAACAGTTAATAATATTGTCAGCTGGATTTGTTTTGACCTGACCGGTTAAATCTGGTTACTATACGTTTAACTCTGTTTTATTCGATAAATCTAAAAGTGAGAGGTTGGCATGGACTACTATATCATTCCGGATGAAGAGGCATTAGGCCAATGTGCCGCTTGCAAGGAAACGATCAATGAAATGACCGAAGTATTCGGTCTGGGCGCGAAGCTAAAGCCCGGGGTTGACCTGTCGGAGTTTGAAAGCCATTGCATCGAGATAGATCTGCTATCTGAAGATAAATCGGTTTATATGATGGTAACGGTGCCGGGTTCCGAGGCTAAAAATGACGGAAAAGACGGCATGTTTCTGGTTTGCTCTGAAAGCTGCAGTGCCATATTGAAAAAAATCTTGGAAAAAGAGATAACTTTAGGAAAAATGTTTGATTCCGTGCAGGATGATATTTAGGCAGCTGTTTCCCGCTGGGAGGGATCGGTTAGTCGGGTCGCCATGTACCGGTGATATGCAATCGTGCTGAGGGGCAGCAGTGCCAAACCGCTGGCGGCCAGAATGAAACTGTGAGGAATATATTCCATTAAAATGCCGCATATCAGCATTGCCAGGGGGATGGATATATTGCCGACCGAAGAGACAAAACCGAAGACTCTGCCCATTAGGCGGTCATCCACTTCTTTTTGAATTATGCTCCGAAAACTGGTGCCGGCAAAAATGATCAGTGCCCCAATGGCCAAAAAAACAAAAAGATAGGGAATGACACTTCGCAGGCCCAACCAATGCAGCCCACTGATTGATATCAGCGCAGGCCAATTAAAAACACGCTGCCGAATAGAGTCAATGCCTCCCCGGTCTTGATATTGCGCAGGCTGATATAAAGGGCCGCCAGAACCGTGCCGAGTCCGAAACAGGTCTGGAGCAAACCGAGATTTTCAGCTCCTGCGCCGTTCAGACTCGTTGCCAGCACAGGAACAACGGCTTCAATCGACCCCACAAAAAAGTGAATCACCCCCACCATCACCAGAATGATCACCAGATTGGATCGCCGATACACATACCGACAGCCTTCAATAATGTCATCTTTTAATTTGGTTCGGCCGGTTGCCGGTTCTGGAAGGGCCGGTAGGCGGATAAAAGATTCAAAGCCGGCGGAAAACAGATACGATCCGGCATTGATGATGAAAACGGGTAAGTATCCCGCCCAGGCTACGGTCAATCCCCCCAGCGCGGGTCCGATAATCTTTGAAATACCGGACACAAATTGAGTCTGGGAGTTGGCCCGGGACAGTTGCTCGCGCTCGACAATTTGGGGAATAATCGTTGGTATGGCCGGGTCGAAAAAAGCCGTACAGACCGATATCAGGACCTGGGCAGCGAGCAGCACCGGAAATGAGAGCGCTTCACGATAGTACAATATGCAAACCATCGCCACGATCAAACCCCGCAACGCGTCGGCGCCGACGATGATGGCTTTACGGCTGTAGCGGTCCAGAAAAGCGCCGCTGAGAAAACCCAACAGCATCCCCGGAAAAACGGAACAAAACAGCACCATCGCCATTTTGGCCGGGGATCCGGTAGTCTTGAGCACCAGGAATGCCACGGCCAGCATGTGAAATTTGTCACCAATTTGAGATACCAACTGACCGCTTAAAAGCAGGGCGAGGTTTCGATTCAACGTCTTTTCCTTATTGGGGGATTTAGAATTTCAGAGTCGCTTGGATTTGATTTTTCACGCTTGCTCTCCACTATTGTTATATTGGTACATTGGTAACATAGCCATTTTTGATTGTCAATGCTAAACGGTTTGTTGCTGGAATCGACATTTTTGGAGCGCAAGCAATAATGAATGCTTCATATTTTCTGAATTTGGTTTTACTGCCGCTCAGCCAATGGTCTCAGCTGGTTGGCAAGCCGTATTCTGACCCA
>Ga0209367_1000008_pt1 | contig 127863 bp, 91 predicted proteins | sample WorMetLIZISLAND2_FD_187412 | JGI IMG/M metagenome (GOLD analysis project Ga0209367, IMG submission 187412) | Marine gutless worms symbiont microbial communities from Max Planck institute for Marine Microbiology, Germany - Olavius geniculatus... ...
GTCAGAATACGGCTTGCCAACCAGCTGAGACCATTGGCTGAGCGGCAGTAAAACCAAATTCAGAAAATATGAAGCATTCATTATTGCTTGCGCTCCAAAAATGTCGATTCCAGCAACAAACCGTCACGAATTGACTCCGCGGACAAAGCTGATTAGAAATGAAACTGTATAGAACATTTGCGTTGGGCGTCTTTATTGCCTTTGTTGCGGCCTGCAGCACCGGAAATTCCATCATAGGTGGTCCGATATCCCATTCAAACCTCCAAAGCGGTACCTACGAGGGTGCCGCTAGAAATGGGCCGGTTAAGGTCAAAGCCATGGTCACGATCAGTAATCAAGAAATTACCGATATCGATCTAATCAAACACCGGACGTGGAAAGGCGGTGCTACCGAAGGTGTTATCCCGGACAGAATCATCGAGGCCCAATCAACCAAGGTCGATGCCGTATCAGGAGCTACCATGAGCAGTGTGGCCATCATGAATGCGGTGGAAGATGCCGTCCAAAAGGCCAGATGACCCAGGTGGCAGGGATGCAATTCCAGCAGAATGCTGACAGGTGCATGGCTACTCAGTAATTATTGCCGAAATTCCGGGCTCTTTTAAAGCATTACAGATAATATGGCCATGAAGAGAACAATATGAGTGAACCCGTTATTATCGACACCGACCCCGGCATCGATGATGCTCTGGCGATCATGCTTGCCCTTTGCAGCCCCGAGCTTCAGATCTCGGCCATCACCACCGTCAGCGGCAATGTCCCGGTAGAGATTGCCACCCGCAACGTGTTTCGGATAATGGCTCTGCTACCCGCCTCCCCCCGGTTTCCGGTGGCCCGGGGAGCCCCTGCACCCTTGCAAAAAAACCGGTCTATGCCACCGGTTTTCACGGCGAGGATGGATTGGGGGGTCTCGATCGCTTGCGGGACAGTTCCGGCAACCCCCGCTATCCTTTATCATCGATGACCCTTTCGAGCCGCAATGCCGTAGACGAGATTCTTCACCAGCTTGCCGCCGCAGCGCAGCCGATTACCATCGTTGCCCTGGGTCCGCTCACCAACATTGCCGCAGCCATTAAAAAAGACCAAGCCGCCATGGCCACAGCCAAGCGGATTGTTTTAATGGGCGGCGCCATCGGCGTTGCCGGTAATGTCACGCCGGCAGCTGAATTCAATATCTATGTGGATCCCCATGCCGCCGGCATTGTCTTCAATGCAGGTATCCCCATAACCATGGTCGGTCTCGATGTCACATATCAGGTGAAGCTCACCGCAGATGACATCGCAGCTGCGACCGCAGCCCACAAAACTACTGCCGGCCAATTCTTAATTGACTGTACAAGACACCCTTTCGAGTCCACGGCAAAACGATCCGGAGAATCACGTTTTTTCCTGCACGATCCCCTGGCAGTCGGCGTGGTGATTGACCCTTCTTTTGTTGTGACTGAAGCGATGCCCGTCGATGTTGAAACTCGAGGCAGCATCACGGAAGGAATGACCGTCGCCGACCGTCGCTCAATTCATCCGAGTTTAAAAAAGCCGCCAACCGCAGAAGTATGCATGGAGGTTGACGCCCCGCGATTTACAGACTTTTTTATGCAGCGAATTCTGAAATGACTCTTTAAAAATTAAGTGACCATCATGCCCACATACATCGTCACCGGCGCAACGCGAGGTCTGGGTTACTCAATTGCTGCTAACATCGCTAAGTCACCGATATGGAAGAAAGTATTCGATCCGGATGTTGGACGCAGATCTTCACAGATTTTCACAGATAATTTATTCCAGGTTCGCCTGGCGGCTGAAGAACTAATGCAGCAGAGTCTGCGAGTGTAATTAGCATTTTTTCGCCGAAGGCGAGGAGTTAATTGGTTTTAAAATCTGCGTGCATCTGCGAAAATCTGCGTCCTAATTTGCCTATTTCTGATGCGTATGCCGTGCAACGGGCCACGGTGATAATTTGGAAATGTCAGGGAAATTGGGAAAAAATAAGGTTACGTATAAGGTTTATATGATTCTTTGATTGGAATTTGCCTTGTTGTTTATGTGACTAAGGGGCTTTAAAAATATGGCCATGAGGAATAAATATCATTTCACGGAAACCAAGGAGATATTATGAATGAGATGCCGAATGTAACGGTTTGCGGTTGTGGAAGTGGTGCGATGGCAATGGCGGCCGACATCGCGATGATGGGATGCAGAGTAACCCTATATGAACTCCCGGATTACAAAGATAATCTCGAGCCGATTCACGAAAATGGGGGGATTTTTTTAACCGGCAAAACCTACTCCGGAAAGACAGGCTTGGCTCGGCTTTTCAAAGTTACAGATGTTGCTGAAATTGCCGTTCAAGACAGTCAGCTTATCATGATCAATGTACCCGCATCGGCAGTCGATAAATTTGTTGAGGCCCTGTCGCCCTGCTTAAATAAAGATCATACTATTTTGGTGACCACGGGATATTGGGCGTCCCTCAGGATACGAAAGTTGCTTGAGAAAAACGGCAATTCGCGAAAGACAACGGTCGTGGAACAAAATATAATGCCGTATTTGAGCAGAAAAATCGGGCCGGCTCAAGCTCACATTTATAACTACAAAAAAGACATGCGAATATCGGCATGGCCTGCAAGGAAAAACAACGAGGCCTACAGGTTAGTTACCAGTGTGTACCCCCAGATAAAACTGTCAAAGAATATACTCGAAAACAACCTGCAACCTGGCAATCCTTGCGTCCATGCTCAAATAAATATTCCTAAGGGGGAATTCTTTTTCGAGCGAGCAAAGGAATTTCGGTTTTATGGTGAAGTATCGATGTGTGCTTCTAAACTTATCGACGCTTTCGACCGGGAAAGAATGCGTGTCGCTGCTGCACTGGACTGCGAAACCATCACTTTTGTCGAATGGATTAAGCAGACATATGGCTACGAAGGAAAGAACATGTACGAAATGTGTGGAAGCGTCACTTCCCCTCATGCCCATCGCTGGGGAGACGATGCGGGCAACAGACGAGTACTTATAGAGGATCTTTGCTATTTCTTCGTGCCAATGGAACAACTGGCTGAGGTCGTCGGTGTAGAAGTTCCGGTGACAAGGGCCATTATAGAAATAATTCAGATTTTCACAGACTACGACTATAGAGCCAATGGTATCACACTCAGGGATCTCGGAATGGAAGGGTTTGATAAGAAGCGAATCATCGATTTTGTGACGAATGGAGAGCACGGAGACTGAAAATAATTTAAAGAAGACCAATGTTTGACGTTCTTGTAACAAGCAATTCAGATCAGACAATATCAATTACATATTAAACCGGCTGTTTAATAGAGATTCTTTCAGTTATACTCCGGTCATTCCTGCAAAGCCGCGAATCCAATACAGTTGAGCCATTTGCTGAATTCCGGCCCTCCACTTCGCTGCGACCGGATTGACGTAATTCATCGCAGGGTAAATAGGTCCGTGGCAAACCGCCTCAAATCCTCAAGTTTGGTTTTTCGATCCTTCAGATCGTCAGCTTTTACGTTTCTCGCTTTCGCGAACTGAACAATGAAGCGTTCTATTCTATTGTGACAACCGCAACCGAATCTCGACCAGGTCCAATCCGAGCTTTTTAATCACCAATTAGAACGTTGCACCCATTATTCTATAAATTCCGGGACGTCCAATTAAAAGGCGGAATCAATCGTCAATTTTCCAACATGTTTCCGGGCTGGAATTATGCGGTCGTCTTCATAACTAAACGGAATCTAATGAGATATCAAAATACCGGCAATTTGGCACGATGTTCGCAGAACATCAAAAAAAATAAATGGAGGATACAATGATATTGGGAATCGATTTTGGGACTTCGCGAACAGTGGCCGCTTCCTCGGAGGATGGTAACTACAGCTTATGCAGGTTTAGCCGGAACGGAAAATTAAAGGATTTTATTCCTTCATTGATAGCCGTAAAGGATGGTTCCATCAAGTTTGGATGGGATGCCGTTGCCTGTGAAAATGATCCTAAGGCCTACCTGATGCGTTCTTTGAAACGTATGGCTGGAGCTTATCCGCCTGATCTAGCTTTCGAATTGGCTCCCAATGTTGATATTACCGTTCTTGAACTGGCCACTCTTTTTATGGAGCATGTCAAGCATATGCTCCAATCCAATAGTAATCTTAATATTGATAAGAATGAGCCGATCGAGGTGATGATTGCAACACCGGCTAATGCCAATACAAACCAGCGCTATATTACAATGGAGGCCTTCAAGAAAGCCGGCTTTGTGGTCAAGGGCATGCTCAATGAGCCAACAGCTACTGCCATAGAGTTCTCACACCGTTGCTTGAAAAAGCCTACGACTCAAAGCCCGGATAAATACGTAGCAGTTTATGACCTGGGCGGAGGTACATTCGATGCTTCGGTCATTGAACTGGCTGACAACCGCTATGATGTGATCACCCATGAAGGCGTATCAAAGCTTGGCGGAGATGATATCGACAGGGTCATCTTTGATCTGGTCCTGCAAAAGTTGAAAAAGCAAAGAGAAGAATCAAGCCAAAGTGACGAAATTCGACTTTTAGAGGCCTGCAGAAGAAATAAGGAAGGCCTAAAGTCATTCAGTCGAAAATTGGCAGTCGATATCAGTCAGGTATTTGATAAGAAGAAGAAGGTATTGCTCGACAAGAAAAATATCTACAACCACTGCGAACCGATAATCCGGCAGAGCATTGCTGCACTCGAAACTGCGATCGAAACAGCTGAATCGATCAATATCGAATCCAGGGGCAAACGAAAGCTTGAAGCAATCTATTTGGCAGGTGGGTCGGTCGGCTTTCCATTAGTACCACGAATGCTGCGTGATCAATTCGGCAAAAAGGTCAGATTATCGGCTGATCCACAAGCTTGCACGGCAGTGGGTCTGGCCATTAGTGCCGACCCTGCCCGGCGCGCTCACCTTAGAGAAGCTGTCACCCGAAACCTGGGTGTATGGCGGGAATATGGCACAGATAAGATCTTTGACACAATCATTGAAAAGAGTCGTCGGCTAAAACGGCAATCCGGCACGCTTCAGGTAAAGCGAACCTATAACCCAATACACAATCTGGGTCACCTTCGCTTTATTGAATGCAGCTCACTCGGGCAATCCGGCGAACCTAGTGGAGATATTGCGGACATTAGAGAAATCTTGTTTCCATACGATCCGAAATTGAAAAACGAGGAAGATCTTTGCCATGTTCCTGTTGTTAGTCGTCCGGATCTGTCAACACAAGAAGTAACTGAAACGTATTCTTATGACTCCCGAGGGATCATAACCGTCGAGGTTGAAAACTTATCGGCGCAATACAAAAAGACTTACATCCTTTCCCAAAGGGCTCTGCCGGTTGAGACCTCAGCTTTGCCGATTGAACCCTCAATAGATTGATACTTGATGCTGGTTGTCTAAAATAAAATTATCGGTAAATCCCAAACCGGCTGAGCCGGAAATGAATACTGATTATTGAATATTGAATATTTGTGGTATTCTATCGATTTTATTTCAACTCCGTTACCAATGCTCAAACCTTTCGCAAACATGATGTGATTTCAATAAATAGACACTAATTCAATCAGCATCCAGCATCCAGCATCCAGCATCCAGTATCCAGTATCCAGAATCCAGCATCCAGTATCCAGTATCCAGAATCCAGCATCCAGAATCCAGTATCCGGCATCCAGCATCCAGTATCAGTCAAAACCGGCAGCGGGTTTCCATTGCGGCAGATAAGTTTGACTTCAATATTTTATGCAACAAAAGGGGCTATGAACCAATAGCCCACATGACGGAAAAAATCAGTTGATGCTGATTGGGAACAAGTCGATTGGAATCGCCTTTGTAAAATCCGCCTTCATCACCGGTCGAACGATCGTAGCGATATTCCAATCCGAGAACGAAGGTGTTGTAAGCTAAAGACGAGATTGTGTATTCCAGTGTGCCGGTGTAGGCCTGAATGTTCTGCTCCGCACCCGTTCCAATTCCATCGGGGTCCGAATAAAACTCCGATCGGAACCCCATGCTCCACGGACCGCCAATATGCCAGCCAAACCATAGCGCACCGGACGTCCAGTTATAGCGCGGCGTGTGGTTCACGTCCGCTTGTTGTTCGGTACCGAAATCCAGAGCAGCTGCCAGCAGAAAGCGATCATTTTTCCATTCGATGATTGAATCCGAGAAAAACCGCCAGTAGTCGATACTCGTATTTTCCTGATCGGGGCCGTAATATAAATTTTGGATATATTTGAGCTGGGACGAAATCTGCCATGTGGCCTGGAGACCATAACTGGGCTCATCGTTGGGGTTGGCCAGATAGTTCCACCCATTTACCACAAACAAAGAGAGATCCAATGCACGGCTGACCGGATAGGTGGCCTGGGCGCCGATTAAAAAATAGGGGACAAAATCCAGAAGATATCCCCGCGTGTAGTTGATGTTTTGAATTGCCAGGTAAGATTCATAGCCGATGTAACTGTTGATCAAACCGGCCGTTGCCGCAAGTCCATTTCCCACCGGAAATAAATAGGTCCCGTTGGCCCGGTACAGATGGCGCCAGGTATCGGCATGGGATACCGGGTCATTAGAGGAAGGGGGCGGTTCAGGAACCAGGTTTTCCGTATCGACACCGGCCTGCAGACCGAATTCCATTCCCCAGCGCGATTGGGGCGTCGTCTCCTTATTGACGAAAGCCATGGCGAGGTTCACTCGCGGCTGATCAGTTTTGAAAGTTGTGCCCCGACTGCGCCAGCGTTTGTTGTTCGGATCGTTGAAGTTTTTGTTAAGTCCTGCATCGAGGTACAGGCCGTAGTCCCAGGCAGGCGAGCCAGGCACCTGCGCCGCTTGTTTATCCGGCAGAGTCTGTATATACCAGCGTTCTTTGGCCACGCCGTATAAATTGGGAGGATCTGCAGCCTGAGTGGGTATCGAAATTAAAAATATCAGGTACAGGGAGCTAAGAAGCAATGGGCGAATCGAGAGTCGCAAATTCGAATGGCAAGGACTTTTCATGATCTTAAAACTGGCGGTTTCGTATAATTAAGCTTTTCGATTCCGGCGGATTGTAACACGGCGTCTCAGGGAATAAAAGGGGATAGATATTACTTTCGTCTTTTTCGCGATGATTTGTTCGAAAGGGTTAGGGTACTACATTTTAATATTAATACGGAAAATGCATCGAACAGCATATTAATGAGTCCTCGCCTGCCCGTAGAGTGACTCCACAGGCCTGCTGAGTCAGCGGCGCAAATTCAAGATATAAAGTTTCGCGCAAACGCAACGATGGCGATGCCAAGCCCCATGGACAAAAACAGGTTGCCCGTTTTGTGGGCCGTCAACGCGGTGGCAACGGCTGCCACCCATCCCCACGGGCCGGAGGTAAATATGCCGGGTGCCACCAGGGAAATCAGGTTTGTCCCGGGCAGCGCCTCCATAAATACTTTAAGAGGGCCGGTTTCGGGGATTCGTTCCGATAATAGTAATCCGCCGAATCTAAAGCAGTAGGTTGCCGCTGCCACGCCGAAGATCGTCAACAATATCGAACTATTGTCCAACAAAGAATTCATCGAAGCCCCCTTCGGCGGCTTTGGAGTATGATCGGCACCAGGGCACCGCTGATTCCGCCAACGGCAATATACCATTTGCCGGGCAGCAATTGTTCGGCGCCAATGGCCGCCGCGGCGGCGGTGAGCCAGGGCAGGATGTCTTTTTTACCGCGCCACAACGAAATCGCCAGGGCCGTGAAAACGGCGAGGAAAGCAAAATCCAGGGCCAGTAGCTCCGGGTTGCGAATCACCGCCCCCAGCCGGTGACCGGCCAGTGTGCCGCAGCTCCAGACAACGCCCAGGCAAATCCCCCCACCCAGGAGAAAGCCGGGCGTTGCCAGCCCTTTACGATGGGAGGCCATGGTGACTGCCCAATTTTCATCTGCGACAAAGTGCATGATCACAGATTTGTGAAGTATTTTGCTGCCCTTAAAGACGGGATTCAGGGAAGCCCCGATCAACAGGTAACGCAGATTGATCACGGTCGCCGCAAGAATAATCTCCAGGATCGGCAAAGGCGCGACCCACATGTCGACCATCACGAACTGGGCCGAACCCGCGAAAATCGAAAGATTCATCAGCATCAACACCGCCCATGATATCTCCTTTTGGGCGGCCATTACCCCCAGGACACTGCCGTAGGCGGCAACACTGGCGGCAACTGGTAGGTTGGCCGCCACTCCTTTCTGAAAGTAGGAATAAAACTCGGAATATCTCGTCTCCATAAAATCCTCAATTCCGGTGGCTGCTAATTCAACTGACCCAGGGCTATCGACACAACAATTGACAGGAGTATCCAGAATACTGTCTTGACGTATCCTAGCAAACGTTTTTCCGTTGGTTCCCGATAGACTGAAAAACCGAGACTACGATCAGGTTCCGGTGAGATTTCAGGCGCCAGGATATATCTGAAGAATTTCATCGATTTGCAAGCCTGGTGTTCCATTTCAAACCTCCTATTTTACTATCTTAGAAAGCCACCCCAGCGAAAAGGGATGAGAATTGAATAAACCCTTGCATTGCGAAATTTAATCATCGTAGGGTGGGCTGCCGTTGGCCGCGGCGAAGTCACGCTGCAAGCTTGACGAAGACGGGTGCCCACCAAAATATTTCTGAATTCATCTGTCAACGGCGAGCAATGCCACCCAACACCGACAACACGGGAATCAACCACGGGTATGATCCAGCGATGAGGCTTAATTTAGATTTATCTTAGAATTTCATTTGACGCTTGCCGGATCATACCAATTCTGATAGATGGGAACAGATACAATTTGTCAAATAATCAATGGGTACAGTTGGAAGAGCTTATGATTCCAAAAGCATCATCGTCAAATTACCGTTACCTGAAACTGGCCGACGAAATCGAAAGTAAAATCAAAAGCGGTGTCTACAAGGCCGGCAATCGCATACCGTCCATTAGAAATGTTCGCGAACGCAGCGGCTACAGTATCAACACCGTGAGTCAGGCCTATATCGAGGTCGAGAAGCGGGGCTTGATCGAGGCCCGGCACCGCTCGGGCTACTACGTCAAACCGCTGCTTAAAAACATCCTTCCCGCGCCCCGCCTAAAAAAGCACCGGCCGGTTCCCCGGAAGGTTTCCATCAACACCCTGGCTGCTTCAGTGGTGGAGGATATGGGAGATCGATCCATGCTGAAGCTGGGGGGTACTCTGGTAGCGCCGGAGTTGCTGCCGCTGAAATCGATTGCGGCGCTCGTTAAATCGATGCCCGCCGGAACGATGGAGCAATTTCTGGCATCCTATGACAACCCGGCCGGCAGCGAGCACTTGCGGCGTCAGATTGCAGAACGTACCCTTACGCTTTTTCAACATACCGACCCGGAGGATATCATCATAACCAACGGTTGCGTGGAAGCCGTCAGCTACTGCCTGCAGGCAGCGGCCTCGCAGGGGGACACCATCATCGTGGAATCGCCGACCTATCCCTGGTTTCTGCAGATGATCGAAGATTTGAAAATGCTGGCCCTTGAACTGCCCACCCACCCCCAGACAGGCATCGATCTGGGATCCGTGGAAAAGGCCCTTGACAGACACGACGTCAAAGCCTGTATTCTGGTGGCCAATTTTCATAATCCCATGGGATTTGAAATGCCGGAGGCAAACAAGAAGCGGCTGGTTGAACTGCTGGCACAAAAACAGGTGGCCTTGATCGAAGATGATATCCACGGTGATCTGCATTTCGGGGACCGGCGACCGAGCACGTTAAAATCATACGATGAAAGCGGCCGCGTACTCTACTGTTCTTCTTTTTCCAAGACATTGGCCCCCGGAATGCGCATCGGCTGGACCCTGCCGGGTGTCTTCAAACCAGCGGTCAAACAACTCAAACTGAACCATACCGTGGCGTCTCCTCCACTGGTTCAGTATGCCCTGGCGGAATATCTCAGAGGCGGGGCCTATGACCGCCATTTGCGCAAACTGCGCACGGCACTTAAAAATCAGGTGAGCAACATGGTCACGGCCATTGCCCGCTACTTCCCGGAAGATACCCGCGTTACCGCCCCCAAAGGCGGATTTGCGCTATGGGTGGAGTTGAACCCCGAAGTTGACAGCCTCGAGGTGTACCGGGAAGCCCAGCGTCGGCGCATATCGATTTTGCCGGGCATTATGTGCTCCACCACCCCGAAATTCAATCATTTCATCCGATTGAGCTGCGGGTTTCCGTGGAGTGAGGCCCTGGAAGACGGCGTGCGCACCCTGGGCAAAATCGTGCGCAAGTTGGGGTAAGCCCCAATCCGGCGAAGCCGGGAATGGAGATTAAAGATTGAAGATATTGAAGATTTATGGGTTCGCTCGCGCAGCGCAGGCGCCTGCGCCGCGTGTCACTCAGTCAGATTAAATTGAATCGATAAAATTAGTTTAATATTCAACCTGAGTTATACAAAAATCCTGCATCAATAATTTCATGTCCAGAAGAGGATACCGCATGCAAAATTTTATGGATCCCAAAAGTGTGGCGCTGATTGGCATTAGCCGCCGGAGCGGACCGGGCTCATTTAACCTGATGGAAACCATGTGCGACTTTGGGTATTCGGGAGAAATTTACCCGGTGAATCCCAGTGCCGGTGAAATTCTCGGGAAAAAGGCTTTCCCGATTGTCACCGCCGTGAAAAAGGAAATCGATCTGGCCGTCATCACGACGCCACGCGAGACAACCCTGAATATTTTGCAGGATTGCGTCGCGGCAAACATAAAAGCCGCGATTGTGGTCAACCAGGGTTTCAATGATGCCGATCACCTCGGCCGGCAGATGCACCGGCAGATGGTAGAAATGGCCGCCGGAGATGGTATCCGCATTCTGGGTCCCAATACCCTGGGCATCATTAATAGTTTTGCAGGATTTACAACCTCCTTTATGCCGGTAACCAGGCAGCGCGTCGGGATTGGGCTCATCTGTCAATCGGGCATTCATTTTGTAGGTCCGAACAATTTCAGCGGCATGATCGGCAAAGGCATCGATTTGGGAAATTCCTGCGATATCGGCCTGTATGATGCGTTGAAGTATTTTGCTGATGATCCTGACATCCAGCTCATTGCCGTCCATATGGAAGGTTTGAACCAGATCAACGATTTTCTGACCCTTGCCGCCGGGGTTGTCAAAGAAAAACCGATCGTCGTGCATAAAGGCGGCCGCAGCGACACCGGCGCCAAAGCCGCCATGTCGCATACCGGAAGCCTGACCGGCAATTATAAGCTGATTCAAGCAGCCATGCATCAAGCCGGCATTACCTTTCTGGAAGAAAGCGGACAGATGCCCTATGCCGTTAAAACCCTGCACCATCTTCCGCCCATGAAAGGCAATCGGGTTGCCGTGATCACCTTCTCGGGGGCAGCCGGTATTATCATCATCGATGGTCTGGAAAGACAAGACTTGCGACTGGCGGCCTTAAGTCCCGTGACAATTGATCAGGTGGCGGAACTCTCCCCGGACTGGATGCCGCTTTCAAATCCCCTTGATATCTGGCCGGCCGTTATGAAGCATGGTGCAAGCAAAGTATATTCGTTGGCACTGGAAGCGGTCTTGAATGATCCCAATGTGGATGGAATTGTCTGTGTTGCCATTGCCCCATTACCCGAGTTTTCCTTTTTGAATGTCGCCGAAGCACTCAATGAGGTGGTTGAGAACTCACCCCAGGAAAAACCGGTGATCGGCTGGACGTATGGGCCCAATACGACGGAAGTGCAAATGCAATTTGAATCCAAAAACAGGATCATGACTTATCCCACCCTCGAACTGGCCACCCAGGCGTTGACCTGGCTGAGAGACCGCTATAAGATAATGACGCGCCATGACGAGATGTAGTTCGCAACTATAAACAAAAAAAGAAAATCTAAGGTTTCAAGAACTAATGAAATGTCTCGAACCTGGAGTAATGGAGTATTGGAGTATCAGGGTATTGGACAGTTACCAACTCAGTCTTGCGCAAATTGTGCAAAACATTTGTTGGCATCTTTGTAAAGTAATAACAAACAGGCATTTACATAGATTTGAATTGAATTCAACTTTGTCACGACGGTAAATTAGTTTGAGACATTTAATTTTTGGAATTTCGGATTTGTTTCGTATTTCGATTTTCGAATTTCGTATTTCCGGTTTGTCCGGGTTGGGGTATCAAGAGAAGACATCAATCCTTCAGACATTACTCCAGCACGCCAGGACTCCAACACTTCGAAATTAAAAAACAACAAAAGGCCCAGAAGCTAAGGTTGTCCGATGCGAACTTACAAATGTCGACTCAAGGAACATGGATTTTCACCAGGAAGCTGCATGGTGGCTGTGCAAGGCATGCACCATCTTGCCTGCCGGGCGACGCTGCGATATGAAGATGACGGAGTCAATCGTCTGATCACCTCCGTGCACCTGTCACGGCCGGAAAATTATCTCTCCATCTATCAATCCGGTTGCAACTTTTCGTGCCGCAAGTGTCATTCCTGGCACTTCAGTAAAGTCAAGGACGGTACCTGGTATGCGCCCGGGGACATTCTCAAAGAAGCTTTAGCTTACAACAAACTCGTTTCGCTTGAGGAACCGCGATCCAAGGCCACTGCCTGGCACGCTCACGACTCCTGCCGTTGCTGTGGCAGTTGCGTGATGCAGGGACATCCGTCCCCATCTTGCCCCGGCGTTTTGGAACCCGAATCTATTGTTATGAGTCCCCAGGGATTCGGTCCGGCGCGCAATATTGCGGCCTTTACCGGCGGTGATGTGATGTGCTGCCCGGAGTTTTACGGTGAGTGTGCCCGCCTGATCAAGGCGAATACAAACCTGTGGGTCTTGCTTGAAACCAACGGCTACGGGTTGACGACCCGGAACCTCGATTATCTGCAAGCCTGTGGCGTGGATGCCTTCTGGCTCGATATCAAGGCTTTTGACCCTGAAAAACACCAATGGCTGACCGGTTGTTCAAATGAGCGGATTCTAAAGCTGCCCGAACAAATCCTGCAGCGTAATTTCGTGCTGGAAGTCCTGTCGTTATATATACCCGGCGTCGTCGAATTGGACGATCTGCAAAACATCGCGCATCTCCTGGCTGCGGCCGACTGCGACATACCGTTTACCATCCTGGCTTTTTTCCCGGAATATCGTATGCAAGATCACCGCAGTCCTACCGTCAGGGAAATGGTTTTAGCGTATCAGAGCGCGAAAGCAACGGGGCTGAGGAATGTACGTCTGGGGAATTTAGGTGTGTTTGCCCGCACCGAGGCGGATCAAATCTACTTGATGGAAAATGTGGATTCTGACGCTTTCTAGCCGGAATCAGTTTATTTTGGATTTTAGATTTCGGCCTCCGGCCCGGAGGCCGAAATCTAAAATCTAAAATTTGCAAATATATATAGACACTGGATGACGGAACGTTAATTCGACAACCAGTATAGATAATCTCTTGACAGGTAAAGGAATTTCCTCATGGCTCAGTGCGAATTATGCCAAAAAACGTCGGCCTTTATATCAGAAGCCCTGGGCGTCTGCTTAACCTGTATTCGGGAGCGGCCCCGGGAAGCCCTAGAGATTACCGGTCGGGTCCACCGTGAGAGCAGGGGGGAATTCGGGCTGCCGCCGGTCCCCCCGGATGATCCGGAAGGCGTGCGGTGCGATCGTTGCGTGAACGCGTGCCGGATCGGCGACGATGATATTGGCTATTGCGGGTTGCGGGAGAACCGGGCCGGCCGGTTGACGGGCGGTTCGGCGGCAGCGGCCAGATTGAGCTGGTACCATGATCCCCTGCCCACCAACTGTGTGGCCGATTGGGTCTGTGCGGGTGGCACCGGGGCCGGTTATCCCACCTATTGCCATCGTCCGGGGGCCGAGTCCGGGTACAAGAATCTGGCCGTGTTTTTCCAGGCCTGCTCCTTTAACTGCCTTTATTGCCAGAACTGGCATTTTAAAAGGGAGTCCACGACATCTTCATACCGCACGGTAGAAGATCTGCTGCAAGATGTTGACCCGCGGACCTCCTGCATCTGCTATTTCGGCGGAGATCCATCCCCCCAACTGCCGTTTTCGATAAAGGCATCCCGGGCGGCCCGGGATAAAAAAAGGTTGACATATTGCGCATCTGCTGGGAAACAAACGGATCGATGAATCCAAAACTGCTGGACCGGGTGATGGAACTGGCAGTGAACTCCGGCGGCTGCGTCAAGTTCGATTTGAAGGCCTGGGATAATCATCTGCACCTGGCCTTGACGGGCGTAGAGAATAAAAGAACCCTCACAAATTTTTCTCGGGCGGCACAACATGTCGGCCGACGGCACGATCCACCGGTACTAATTGCCAATACGCTGATGGTGCCCGGCTATATCGATATCGAAGAGGTATCGGCCATTGCGCGCTTTATCGCCTCCCTGGATCCGGACATACCGTACAGCCTGCTGGCCTTTCACCCCCAGTTTTACATGTCGGATCTGCCGCTGACACGAAAACGTCTTGCAGAACGCTGTCTCGACTCTGCCCGTGAGGCCGGGCTGTCCAACGTCAGAATCGGAAATATTCACCTGCTGGTATAGATGTCGAAATCATACTGCACCAATGACCAATAAAACAAGGAGCCCCAACATGTTGCTGCACCCTAAAAATGAGACCTTTGAACATCTCGATTCCAGATCCCGGGAGATCATGCTGAAGACCATCGCGTTTTTCGAAAGCAAAGGCAAGGTCAAACTCAAGCATGACGATCATGAGCGGATCTGGTACGCGGATTTCCTGGAGTTTATCAAAGAAGAAAAAGTGTTCGCGACCCTGCTCACCCCCACCCCGTATGGTGGCGGTGACAAGCGGTGGGACACGTATAGAAATTGCGCGTTTAATGAAATTTTGAGCTTTTACGGTCTCCAGTACTGGTACACCTGGCAGGTCACCATCCTTGGCCTGGGACCGATCTGGATGGGGAACAACGATAAAGTAAAGGAAAAAACCGCCGGGCTCCTGGAAGAAGGCGGCATTTTCGCGTTTGGTCTCAGTGAAAAGGCCCACGGCGCAGACCTTTATTCCTCCGAAATGGCCTTAACGCCGCTTTCCAAAGGCCGGTACGTGGCCGACGGCGGCAAATACTATATCGGCAACGCCAACCAGGCCGCGCTGGTTTCAACTTTCGCCAAAAATTCAGAAACCGGCGATTATGTCTTTTTTGTGGTCGAAACCGGGCACGAAAATTATGAGTGCGTTAAGAACGTCGTAAATTCCCAAAATTACGTTGCCGAATATGCTTTGCAAGCCTACCCGATTACCGACGAGGAGATTCTCAGCACCGGACAGGAGGCTTGGGACAGTTCTCTGAACACGATCAATGTCGGCAAATTCAACCTCGGCTGGGCTTCCATCGGAATTTGCACCCATGCTTTTTACGAGGCCATCACCCACGCCGCCAACCGCAAACTGTTCAACCACCGTGTCACCGAGTTCCCGCATATCCGGCAGTTTTTCGTGGATGCCTGGACCCGGCTGGCGGCCATGAAGATGTTTGCGCAGCGGGCATCCGATTACATGCGGGCGGCCTCCGAAGCGGACCGGCGCTACCTGCTTTACAATCCCATGGTAAAAATGAAGGTCACTACCCAGGGCGAAGAGGTCATCAACCTGCTGTGGGACGTTATCGCAGCCAAGGGCTTTGAGAAGGATACCTATTTTGAAATGGCCGCGCGGGATATACGGGCGCTGCCGAAACTTGAGGGCACCGTACACGTGAACATGGCCCTGATCATCAAGTTTATGGCGAATTACTTTTTCAACCCCGGAAATTTTCCGGAAATCCCTAAAAGAGATGAGGCTGCCAACGATGATTTTCTTTTCAACCAGGGGCCGACGAGGGGGCTCGGTAAGATTCAGTTTCACGACAGTGCCCTGGCCTACAGCAGCCTGGACCTGCCTAACTTGAATATCTTCAAGGAGCAGATTGACGTGCTCAAAGAGCTTCTGCTCACGGCCACCCCCAGCAAGGAGCAGGCTGAGGACATTGACTTCCTCCTTAACCTGGGCGAACTATTTACTTTAGTGGCCTACGGCCAGCTTCTGATTGAAAAGTCGAAAATCGAGGACATGGAAGATGATGTCATGGACCAAATTTTTGACTTCATGATCAGGGATTTTTCGAAATTCGCCTTGCAGCTCTACTCAAAAACCGGTTCCACCGAACAGCAGATGGAATTGTGCCTGAAAATGATTAAAAAACCGGCCAATGATCCGGCAAGATTCAACCGGGTCTGGGAAAAACACATTGAGGTGCTGGATGGGGCCTATGAGATGAATCCCTGATGTTCGTCCGGGAGGATATTACCCAATTGAGTTAAAAACCAATTGGGAGTTATTCGTTATCGGTTATTGGTTATTGGGGTAAAAGTGGTGGTTTAACGTCGGAACTATTATAAAGCGCCTCAACCCTGGTTTTCAGGTACCATATGAATATCTCGCTGGGGAAAGGGAATGGTTATGCCGGCTTCATTCAGGTCAGTATAAACGGCCAGATTTGCCTGATACAGGGTCTGAAAATACCGGTTGGTGGGGACCCAGTATCGCATGCCGATATTTACACTTGAATCCGCAAACTCCTGTATGCCGATTTGCGGCGCCGGCGAATCGACAATTGCAGGGATCTTTTTTAAAGCCTCTCGAATGATACGGGTTGCCTGCTGGGAATCATCGGTATAAGAAACTCCGATGGCCATTTCGACCACTTTATTTTCAAACGAATTGGTCAATATTTCACCCACGATATGTTTATTCGGAATGGTAATTTTTTCGCCGTCTTCGTTGGACAATTGCGTGGCTCCCAGACCAATTTCTTCCACCACCCCGCTAACGCCTTTTACCTTGATCGTATCTCCGACCACAAAGGGCCGGGAGATGATAATGGACAAACCGGCGCCGTAATTGGACAACAGGCCCGATAATGCCAGACTGGAACCAAAGGCAACCGCACCAAGTGCTGCGATCAACGGTGTAATGGCAATACCGAGTTTACCCAGCGCCATCATCAATACAAATCCGATGATTATCAGTTTGACGACATTTCCCAGAAAACGGGAGAGTGTGACATCCAGATTTCGTTTATCGCATACCCGTATTACCAATCCGGACAACCAGCGGGCAACGATCAGGCCAACGATCAGCGTGATAACGGCCGCCAGGACCTGAAAACCGTATTTGGCGCCAAACTCAATAATCATATCGATATAGCGTTCTGCGGCTTTGATTTCATCCACCATGGTGCCTCCTCCCGTCTATGATCAGTGATAATATTAGTTTTACTATAAGCACGAAGCCCCGGATCTCAAATCGAAAGACGTGAACGCTCTTCACGCTGAGCGTATTGACGTTAACATAAGAATATTTGATTAGTTTATTGGAGATAATGCTTAGCTGAATTAGGCGTGTTTGAGCCAGCTTCCAGTGTAGTGGCGGGGTTATCCCCGCCTGGAGCTTTGAAAATCGCTGATGGAGGCGGCAATCACCGTTTAGTCGGGGATAAACCCCGCCACTACATATCAAATTGAGACATTCGTACGTTCAAAAGCTAAATGCCAAATACTCGGTCTGGGCCAGGGATTTCGAATTTCGTGCTGCGGATTTTTTTATTGCTATGTACCGATTTGGTTAATATGCTTAGGCGATTTTTAGAAAGACTATCACCGATCCACTGCGAAAAACCCACACACAAAAGGAGGATGCTGTGTCAAACGTTCATGAAAAACTTCGTGAAAGGCTGGACATGTTTCCGCAAGGGTTCCCCAAAACGAAAAGTGGTGTCGAATTGAAGATTTTGGAAAACCTCTTCTCCGCGGAAGATGCCCGGATAGCACTAACCTTGCGTCCCTACCCGGAGCCGGTTTCAACGATAGCAGAGAGGGTTGGTGCGGATCAAGAGGAATTAAGTGAGACCCTATACGATATGTCAAAACGAGGACTTATTCTACGGTATAGGGAATCCGAGGAGATAGCCTACTATTTCCTGGCTCCTTGGATGATCGGCATTTGGGAATTTCAATTAAAAAGATTAAACCCACAAAATGTAAAATTGTATGAAAAGTACTATGAAGAAGGCATGGTACCTCTAAACAAAACCAAAAAAGTGCCTGGATTCCGTGTAATCCCGATTCAAAAAGAGATACAGGACAGCTCCGAGATTCAGCCGTTTGAAAAAGTATCTGAGATTATTGACTCACAAACCCGCTTTGCTGTGGCTGATTGTATCTGTCGCAAGGAAGCCCAAATGATGGGTGAGGGTTGTGACAAACTCTTAGAATCGTGCATGAGTTTTGGGTTTGCAGCGGATTATTGCATCGAAAATCAGTTAGGCCGCGAAATCACAAAAGAAGAGGCCAAAAACATCCTTTTAAAGGCCGAGCAAAGTGGCTTGGTCCACTTTTCTTCAAACCACGCAGACGGCAAATTTTTCATGTGCAATTGTTGTGGATGCTGTTGTAAGGCCCTGGCCAATATTACAAAATATGATAATCCCGCCGTTATAGCCAAATCAAATTATTACGCCTATGTTAATGCTGAAACCTGTGATGGTTGTGAGGCATGCACCGATCGTTGTCAGGTGGACGCAATTCAAATCGAGGATGAAATTGCGATTATTGGTATGGCAATTTGTATCGGATGCGGGCTTTGCGTGTCTACATGTCCGACAGAATCGATCTCAATGATTCACAAAGACCCGGATTCCCTATCTCACATATTTGCAAATGATGTGGAGCTGACCCAGGCGAGGGCAAAAGATACCAACAAGCCGTTCCCATTTGAATAGAAATTTGAAATACCTTTATTCAACCTACCTAATGGAGAGTAGTCGAGACCATTCGTGTAAGCTGAAAAGAGGAGGCAACAATGTTTATCGTACATGTTTTTGTTCACGTAAAAAGGGATAAAGTCGAGGAGTTTAAATCGGCCTCGATTGATAACGCTCGCAATAGTGTGGATGAACCTGGAATCGCCCGATTTGATGTCATTCAACAGCAGGATGATCCATGTCGATTTGTTTTGGTGGAAGTTTATCGGACGGCAGAGGACCCGGCCCGCCATAAGGAAACCAGGCACTATCAGAAATGGCGTGACACAGTAGAAGAGATGATGGCCGAGCCGCGCCGCGCCGTCAAATACCAGAACATTTTCCCAGGCGAAACCGGTTGGGGCTAAGGAAGGACAGTGAGCCCAGCACCTTCAATTTTCGACGGCTACCCGAATAAAATTCGGAGCGTGAAAAGCAAACGAAATCGGTGACCGGAATCGAGCTGGATAGGCAGTCCATTCCGCTTGACATTGTGTATGCATCGTGACAAAGATTTTGAAAAGATTTCTCATGCCAGACCTCTGCTGCAGGGCGGATTAAAACTGCGATAAATTGCACGAAAATGATTATGGGGAAAATAAAGGCAATCAAGACACATCTTCAGCAGTCCGGATTGTTGCTTTTCATATTGATCGGGGTCGTCGTATTAACCCTGTTATCCGACCGCTTCCTGACTCCCGCCAACCTGATCAACATTCTGAGACAAGCCAGCATCAACGGCATCATATCCGTGGGTATGATGCTGGTTATCCTTACCGCAGGCATCGATCTTTCCGTGGGTGCGATCCTGGCCCTGAGTGTTGTGGTTACGGCCGATTTGATGCATCTAGGCCTGCCGCCTTTTGCAGCGACGGTCCTGGGACTCGGCATCGGCGGATTATTGGGGTTTGTCAATGGATGGCTGGTGAGCCGGATTCGAGTACCGCCGTTTATCGCTACCCTCGGGATGATGAGCTTTGCCCGTGGTCTGGCGCTGGCCTACACGGGCGGAAAACTGGTGACGGGCCTTGACGAAGGATTCCGGTTTCTCGGAACGGGGATCGTTGGGCGCATTCCCATGCCGGTGATCATCGCTTTTCTCGTTTTTCTATTCGGTTATATCCTGCTCGCGAAAACGCGGGTCGGCACCTATCTATACGCCTTGGGGGAAAATCAGGAGGCTGCTCTGTTTTCGGGCATCGCCACGCGGTTCTATACCAAATTCGTTTTCACGGCAAGCGGCGTGCTGGCTGCGCTGTCTGGGATGATCCTCATCGCCCGGCTCGACTCCGCCCAGCCGGTCATCGGGCTGGGCTACGAGTTTGATGCGATCGCAGCCGTGGTTATCGGGGGGACGAGCCTTGCCGGGGGCGAGGGCAGGTTAAGCGGGACGCTGTTGGGGGTGCTCATCATCGCCATGTTGAACAATGCGTTGAACCTCATCAATGTCAGCTCGTTTTATGAAGGCATCGTCAAGGGGATGGTTATTGCCTTGGCGCTGATACTGCACGGCTTGGTACGCAAGCTATGAGGCCGGGTGTGACCCCGGTAAACCTAAACAACAAATAAAAAGGAGGAATCATGAAAAAATTAGCTGTTGTCGTTTCAATCTTGATGCTTTTTGGGGCAGCCGCCGCAGAGGCGAAACCATTGACCCTGGGCTTGTCGCTGTCGACACTCAACAACCCATTTTTTGTCACCTTAAAGGACGGCGCCATGAAAGCGGCGAATGCTGCCGGTGTCAAACTGGTGGTTACGGATTCACAGGACAACCCGGCGACCGAAGCGAAAAACATCGAAGATCTCATCATCAAGAAAGTGGACGCGCTTTTAATCAATCCCACGGACTCGAGTGCGATTGCACCCAGTGTTTTTAAAGCGAACAAGGCCGGTATTCCGGTCTTTACCGTGGATCGCAGCGCAAATTCAGGCGAAGTCGTGGCCCACATCGCATCCGACAATGTGGCCGGCGGCATCCTGGCCGGCGAATTTCTCGTGAAAAAAATCAATGCCACCGGCAAGGTTGTCGAGCTCGAGGGAATTGCCGGTTCATCCGCGGCAATCGACCGCGGCAAGGGATTCAACCAGGTCATGTCCAAATATTCGGGCATTACCGTCGTCGCCAAGCAAACGGCGAATTTCAATCGGGCCGAGGGGCTGAGAGTTTTCGAAAACATACTCCAGGCACAGCCTGAAATCGACGGCGTGTTTGCCCACAACGATGAAATGATCCTGGGCGCCATCCAGGCCGCTCAAGCGGCCGGTAGAGACAAAGGGATCGTGTTTGTTGGATTTGATGCGGTCAACGATGCGGTAAACGCCGTGAATGCAGGCCAACTCGAGGCCACGGTCGCCCAGCAGCCGGCGGTAATCGGAGAGCTCGGCGTCAAAACGGCAGTCGACTACCTGAACGGAAAAAGCGTCCAGCAAAACATTCCGGTGCCCCTGAGCCTGGTGACAAAATAAGGACGTCTGACACTCAATAGATGAGATGTGGCCCAAGGTGATCCGCCTCCGCAAGCCACATCTCATCTATCAAGTGAATACATCGCCGACGCTTCTCCGGTTTTGGCATTTAGCGGCGTTTTTCTAACGACATGTTGTAAGAAAGTGAAGGTTTTCCGCCGCAGGCGGATCAGTGTTCAGCGTTGCCTCTGGCCGCGAGCGTCCAGTCAGATCAAAGTAAAGAAACTAATGAACGTCGAACATCGAACGTCCAACATCGAACATCGAATAATGTATTCTGTCTATTTTTAAAAGACAGAGCGAAGCGATTCCATCATTCGTCATTATTCATTTTTCATTCGTCATTTTTTGTAGTTTCATAGGAGGTGTCAGGGGTTAGAACCTCCTATCCCTGACACCCGAAACCTGACACCTGAAACCTTCGGCGGGTCAATTTTCTATCTTCAATTACCCGGCATAGCGGGATCACCGCTACGCGGCGACCGGCTTCGCCGGATTGGGATTCCACATGGTCAATGAAACCGCTATCCTTCGCATGGAAGGAATAACAAAAACATTTCCGGGTGTTAAAGCTCTCGACGATGTGCGTTTCGACGTGTGCGCCGGCGAGATTCATGCCCTCGCCGGTGAAAACGGCGCCGGCAAATCCACGCTCATGAAAATCCTCTCCGGTGAGTACCTGGCCGACAGGGGTACCATCCAGCTAAAGGGTAAAGCGGTTCGTATTGCGAATCCTCAAACAGCTCAGAAGCTGGGGATCGCGATCATCAACCAGGAGCTCGCCCTGATTCCATACTTGAGTGTGGCCCAGAACATTTTTCTCGGCCGGGAGCCGGTCAAGCGATATACAAAGCTCGTTGACTGGAAAACCTTGAACCAAGGTGCAAAAAAATATCTCGATCGGCTCAATCTCGATTTCGGACCGGAAACACCGGTGATGGATCTTTCCATTGCGCAGCAGCAAATGGTTGAAGTGGCCAAGGCGCTATCTTTTGATGCCGAAATCCTGATCATGGATGAGCCGACATCGGCCCTCACCGAAACGGAAACGGAAGTTCTTTTTGGATTGATCAGGGAGTTGAGAGATCGGGGCATTGCCGTCATTTACATCTCTCATCGCATGGAGGAAATAAAGTTGCTGGCGGACCGGATTACGGTTTTCCGGGACGGTTGTCATGTCGGCACGACCAGAATTTCAAATATTACCATCGAGGACATCATTCGTCAGATGGTGGGCAGAAAGCTTCAGGAACATGCGCCCGCACCGTCCAATCAATCTGAAAAAAACCTGCTGCAAATTGTGGATTTAACCTCCCGCCGGAGTGGCCTTGAAAAAATAAACCTTTCCCTCGCCAAAGGCGAAATATTAGGGATTGCGGGGCTTGTGGGCGCCGGGCGTTCCGAATTGGCAAGGGCGATTTTCGGCGTGGATTCCGCAGACAGCGGTGACATTGTCCTCGACGGCCGCAAAGTAAAGTTAAAATCGACCCGGGATGCCATCGAAGCCGGGATCGGTCTGGTCCCGGAAAACAGGAAGGAGCAGGGCCTTCTGCTGAACATGACTGTCGGGGAAAACATTACGATCAACATCTTGAAAAAATTGTCACGCCTTCTCTTTTTGAACAAAAAAAAAGCGCTGGACATTGCCCGGGAGTATATTGATAAGCTCAAAGTCAAAACACCCGGCTACCTGGAGAAAACCATCAACCTTTCCGGTGGAAACCAGCAAAAGATCGTCATCGCCAAATGGCTGACCGTGCAGCCCCGGATCATGATCCTGGATGAACCCACCAGGGGAATCGACATCGGCGCAAAAAATGAAATTTATGCGTTGATCAACGAACTGGCCGCGTCGGGTATGGGCATAATTATCATTTCATCCGAGCTTCCGGAAATTCTTCGTCTCTGCAGCCGAATCGCGGTCATGAGCCAGGGAAAAATCACGGCGATCCTTTCACGAGCGGAAGCCTCCCAGGAACTGATCATGCAGTATGCCACTGGAGGACTGAGATGAGGATGTTGATTCAGCGTTTCAGTGGCCTTTTCATTTTGCTGGCATTGAGCCTGTTCCTGACCTTCAGCACTGAATATTTCCTAACCCAGGGAAATCTGATGAATATCGTTCTGCAGACTTCGATCCTTGCGATTGTTGCATTGGGGGTCGGGGTGACGATGCTCACTGCGGGGATCGACCTGTCCGTGGGATCTGTCGCCGCTTTTTGCGGGGCGGTGGCAGCCGGACTGATCATTAAAAGCCACCTCAGTATCTGGCTGGCAATACCGGTGGCGGTGCTGGCCGGCATGTCTCTGGGACTTTGCAATGGCCTGCTGATCGTTTTCGGAGGCCTGCCGCCGTTTATCGCAACCTTGGCGACCATGGCTGTCGGAAGGGGCTTGACCCTGGTTTACACTGATGGCAGACCCATTACGATACCGGATCCGGCCTTCGTTTTCATTGGCAACGGCGAGGTGCTGGGGGTTCCTCTGCCGGTGATCATTATGGCGGTCCTTCTGCTGGTTTTCTATACCTTCCTGGGTCATACCAAAACCGGAAGACATATTTATGCCATCGGTGGAAATGAGAAAACGGCGCATCTGGCCGGCATTAATGTAGCCGGCGGAAAAATACTAGTCTATATTATCAGCTCCTTTGCGGCTGCCACGGCAGGGATTATCCTCACCGCACGCCTCTGGTCGGCCCAACCGACGACGGGTACGGGTCTCGAACTGGAGGCAATTGCGGCAGCGGTTCTTGGGGGCACTTCGCTTTTTGGAGGAAGGGGCAGCGCCTGGGGTATCATGGTCGGTGTGTTCATTATCGGCGTGGTCTCAAATGGCCTCAATCTATTGGAAATATCATCCTATTACCAACAGGTGATCAAAGGATTTGTATTTATCATGGCCGTTATTCTAGATATGTATGCCAGAAAAAAATGATATTTGAGATCGCGTATCCCATCATCGCATGGTTGTGCTGGGTGCCAAACCTCATTGTCACAGAGCTTCTGATCAACAAGCGGCATGACAGATAGCGTCAGCAACCCGTCCACTACAGTTACCATGAATCAGCGGTGAATCGCTTCTATACATCGTCAAAATCGTCTGGATTGATGCATAGATCCTCTCGCCCTGCCAGCCTCAAACAGGCATTCATTATTTCAGCATCGTCGTGGAACCCAGTTGGAGAGAAGTAATCATGCTCATCATCGTCGGACACGCAGAAGTATTGGACCATTCCCCGGCACCAGGAGCGTGCATGGAGGGGGACATTTTCCCAGTCATTGAAGATATTTTGAATGGCGCGAACGATGGCTTCCGCAAGCCTTACATTAATATGTAAATTTTTGGAGTGAAGCATCCGGATTCTCTTTAAATGACCTTTAGCCTGGGCGAGGAGTTGCTCCGGCTGAAAATCCGCTACCGCTTCTGAATACTTCGTTAACACATCAATCTCTTTTTGGGTTAATCCCTCCGGAAGAAGATCAGACATTTTCCTGATACCCCCCTATAGTTTTAAAAACTTAGCGATGGTGTTGACTGATTTGTATGTACAAGTTGCATGCATGTCAAGCAATTTGTCAATTGGAAGAAACCATCACCTTGGGGACGCCCATAAAGTGAACGGTCCCACCTCTGAGCGAGAGGCCTCAGGAAGCTCCCTGGAAGAGGGCGAAGTCAACGGGCCCAACTAATTAAATCCGAAATTCGAAGCACGAAACTCGAAACAAATTCAAATTAATAAATACCAATGACAAAAACAAATTCCCCAAAATAGCGCTATCTGACATTCAGAGCTTGCTTTTGATCGTTTCGAACATTTGAATTTTCGGATTTGATATTTGTTTCGGATTTCGAATTTCGTGTTTCGAATTTCTATGTTTTAGGGCCCATAATACTACAACTTTGTCGGCAACACAAACAAGACCTTATGGCTTCAAAAGCGTCCAGGGTCTCCTCCTGCTGCAACCCGATTCCCTCCAATCCCGACTTTGATTGGGGTTGCGCCGCGTGGAATAAGTGGTAATATACTCTATAGCAGTTTTTAAATTCTCAAGGGGGGACATGTGCATGAGACCAATCACTCAAAAGGATATGTAACATGAAAAAAAGGCGCTTTAGGAGTTTATGGTTGGTTCTTTTTCTGGGAGCAGGGTTTTTTGCCGTCTCCCTTGCGGGCAACGTTCGTGCTCAGGAATACACCGTAAAAGATCTCAATGAGCAGCTGGTAATGGCGACCTTGTGGATTCAAAGATCCGCGGAATTTCGCGCGCTCTCTTACCAGGCGTACAATGTTGCCAGAATGATGTTCGATGTGGACCTTCAGAAAGGCGCAACCGGCAAGAAAAGGGCTGTCATCGTCGATATCGATGATACGGTTTCGGATAACACTCCCTATGAAGCCGGGATTGTCGACAACGACTTCGGTTATCCCACCGGCTGGGGGGGAATGGTGCAATGCCGGTATAGCAAAAGCCCTTCCCGGTGCAGTCGATTTTCTGAAGTATGTGGTTAGTGAGGGCGGCGACGTATTTTATCTTTCAAACCGGAATGTAAAATATAAAGAAGGCACCATGAAAAACCTGAAAGCCCTGGGATTTCCGCAGGTCACAGACGACCGTATGCTTTTAAGGGAGAATACCTCGGATAAAGAACCGAGGCGGGAAATCGTTCGAAAAGAACACCGAATTGTCCTGCTGATGGGAGACAACTTAAACGATTTTGATAACATCTTCAGGAAAAAAATTTAGACGACCGGGCAGCCGCCGTTGATCAGGTAAAAGATCAATTCGGTTCGAAATTCATTGTGCTGCCCAACCCCATGTACGGCGACTGGGAAGGCAGCGTCTACAAGGGCAACTGGAAACTGAGTCCGTCCGAAAAGAATAAAGCTCGAAAGGCAGCGCTAATCAAATGGAACAAGCAGTAGCCCGCCTTATTCCACTAGACAAATAGCTATTCCCAGGTCAAATTGGGCAGTATCGTCCCCAACCTGCACCTGATGTGCGAAATCGTCAAAGCGTTTGCGAAAGACCGAATTTCCTGAGGTCTGTAGCCCCAAAATTTCAAAAAAATGGAGGGCTTGCAAATTAAGAATTTTAATGAGAGGAATCCATGTGGCTCCAAGCATGTCTTAACGGCAGTCGAACCGTGACTGATAATTCAGCCGTACCCATACCTCCCGATGACCTCGCCCATGATGCGCGTCGGGTCCGGGCAGCGGGAGCGGTCTCTCTGCATGTTCACCCGCGAAACGATGCCGGAGCAGAATCGCTGGCGCCGGCCGCAATTGCAGCGACGCTGACGGCTATTCGAAAAGCCTGCCCGGGATTGGAGGTCGGCATTAGCACGGCAGCCTATATCGAGCCGGATCTTTCCCAAAGACTGGCAATGATCGATGACTGGAAAGTACTTCCTGACTTTGTTTCGGTGAATCTCTCCGAAGCCGGTATCGAGCAGGTCATAGCGCTTATGGTCCGGCACGGCGTTGGGCTCGAAGCCGGTATTTGGAGCGCGGCAGATGCACGCTATTTGTTGACTTTAACGGAAGTGACGTGGCTGCGGCTTTTGTTGGAGCCCTGGGAAAAGGATCCACAGCCGGCAAACATGGTTGTCGACGCCATTGAAGCGGAGATCGCGGATGCGCTGCCAAATGTACCCCGTTTGATCCATGGTACGGACGAGGCTGCCTGGTCGCTAATTCAGCGGGCGCTTCGCGGCGGGGATCTCAGCCGCGTGGGATTTGAGGATACGCTGTTGCTGCCTGACGGTGAACCGGCAGCCGGCAATGAAGCGCTGGTGCGAGCGGCCAAGGCACTGGTTTAACCCTTTAGTTGCATTAGAAATGAAAATTAAGCAAAGGCTATATCAAGGAAAGTCTAGCTGTTATTGGCTGATCCTCGATACTGGTTCCTGGATACTGGATGTTTGTCGATACCACTTTGGGTGGTATACGGTTTAACCAGCATCAAGCATCCAGTATCCAGCATCGGCCCTTTAATGGCATCCATTTCAAGTAAAACTTCTATGCTTTCTTAACCGCTTTTATGCAACGTTAGGGTTAATCACTCCAGGTTCGAGACATTTCATGAGTTCTCGGAACCTTAATTTTACCTTTTTTTTAGTTATAGTTGCGAAAAAAAACTACATTTTTTGTCTTAGGGAATAGGTTCATGACCACTAAACCCACCTACGAAGAATTAGAAAAATTAGTCCATGCTTTAAAGCTAGAGATTGCTGCATGCGGCAATATTCAAGGCTTTTTGCATCAGGCAGAGGAAACCGCCCGTGCGCTTCTGAATGCCACGAACGACTCGGCGATACTTATCGATACTCAAGGCGGCATCCTGGCAATCAATGAGAACGCTGTGAAGCAATTTGCGAAGCACGATCTAAATCTGGTGCGCAAGAATCTATTTGATATCCTGCCGCATGGTTTAGCCGGGTCCAGAAAAGCCAAGATGGAGACGGTTCTTGAAACCGGAGATCCGCTTCAGTTTGAAGATAACGATGACGGCGCCATTTTCTCAAATACTCTATACCCGGTGTTTGGCAGGCGTGGGAAAATACAAAGTTTGGCTTTTTTCAGCCGTGATATCACCGAGCAGCGTCGGATTGAGCAGGCCCTGAAGGAAAGTGAGTTAAAATTTCGCAGCATCAGCGCTTCAGCCCAGGATGCGTTTATCATGATGAATGGGCAAGGCCGGATAGCGTATTGGAACCCGGCAGCCGAAAGAGTTTTTGGTTACAGTGCCGAGGAGGCCATGGGCCGGGAACTCCATAATCTTCTGGCACCCGAAAGATATCATGAAGAATTCAAAAAAAATTTTGGAATTTTTAAAGAAACGGGGACAGGTGGCGGAGTTGGCAGGACGCTTGAATTTGCAGCATTAAGAAGGGATAATACCGAATTCCCCATTGAACTGTCTTTATCGGCTCTCAAACTCCAGGGAGAATGGCATTCTTTCGGTATCGTGCGTGATATATCAAATCGCAAGCGGGCCGAGGAGAAGCTTCGTGAAAGTGAAAAAAGGTACAAGGCGTTAAGCATAACTGACGGGCTTACGAAGCTATACAACTCCAGACATTTCTATGGCCGCATGCAGCAGGAAATGGAGCGAGCCGATCGGTATCATCGCCCTTTAGCTCTATTTATGGTTGACATCGACGACTTTAAAAAATTCAACGATAAATATGGGCATTTGATCGGGGACAAGATACTTGCCAAAACCGGCGCAGTCATCCACAACGCGTTGCGGGAGGCCGATACCGGCTACCGCTACGGCGGCGAGGAATTTGCGATTATTTTACCGGAAACGGACGGCCCGAGTGCCGTTCACGTGGCAGAGAGAATTCGCACAGAATTAGAAGCAACGTCATTTTATATAAAGCCGGATACAAGCTGTTTTATTACCGTCAGTATTGGAGTCAGCCAGTTACAGGCCAAAGAGAAGCTATCAGATTTTCTCAACAGAGCGGACGAGAATCTATACATCGCCAAATCGAAGGGAAAAAATCGAGTAATTTTTAAATAGCTTGAAGCCGCTTACACTCGTCGTCCGAATCCGGCTTGTAATTCCATATTGTCCATCAACGGCTCAACGGTAGTCCCAACCGGACGAAAACACCGGCGTGGTCGGATACAGTGGGCTCGTCTGGATTCACCAGGGTGTTGAAGACGACCTTGCTCAGACGAACATCAGCGAAGCCTTTCGTAAAGACATAATCCTTTCGCCGGGATTTAGGGCCATTGAGCTCGGATACTCCGGTCGTACAGTGCGCGTCCGCATTATCGGCATCTTCACAAAGCGTGTCCAACGTTTCCCGGCCGCCGGACACGGCAATTATGTAATCAGCGTAGGCGTCGCCCAAGCCTGAGTCAACGATCTCTTCATATTGAGATCTTTGTGCACCACCATTTCTGAACCTGTCGAAGTTAAAGTCCCCTCCCAATATTGTTGGATATTGACCTCCCGTATTTTCTTCCATGTCATTTAAAAACTTCAACAAAACATCAATCTGTTCTGCGCGTTCGAATTCTTCGCAGCCGGCGCACAAATGGGTATTGTAAACATTAATTTTGCCATACCCCGGAATTTCCAGCCGCGACAGCAAAACGTTGCGCGATACTTCGATAATATGACCTTTAAATTCGATTTCAGGGGTTCTGGGTAAGCGTTGAACAAGGCTATACCGAAATTCGCAACGGCTCAAGATGGCATTCGCCACGCTTAACAAACCCGGCAGGCCGATTTCAAAAGCCGTCTGGATGTTATAGCCCAAGTTATGTCTACTGCTTAGAAAATCTCTAAGATCCTGGGCGCTGTTATCCGTTTTTACCAATACCCCATTGACCACTTCCTGCAGCAACAACACATCCACATCATTCTCTGCAGCAAAATCGGCCACGGCCTTCAACCGTTTATTGCGATCATCAACTTCAGAAAAAAGCAGGTTGATGGTCAGTATATTAATATAGCCCTTTTCCGCAACATCTCCGCACTGAGCGTCACCCATACCAGGTGGCAAGGGTGTCGTCTGGCAGGCCGCCATAAGCAAAGCGATCGGTAGAACCAGTAATCCGATTAGATAGCTATGCGTCTTCATTTCAAACCCCCTTTCAATTGACAATTATCCCACTGCAAGCTCCGTCAATGCAAAGTGCAGCAGGCAGAATCCGCCAAACAACGTTGTCAATAGGAAGGACCGGCGGCTGCGGTCAGGTTCGTGAGAGTTGTCATCCATTTTTTTTGAGGTCCCAATATTAACGCTATCGGCGCTATTTTGGTCAAGTTCACAGATATCATCAAAGCGTGATACATAACAAGCCCAAAATAGGCAGTTAAGGATCAAGATTTGCCAGCGTCTCTCGAAATTTTGCGCTTGACCTTGTCTACTTTTTTCGAGAGTATGTTGGGTTCATCAAAGACAACATAGGGGCCAGGACTGGATCAGCGATCCGATCATCACTGAACAAGCCCTGAGCTCATAAGAATAAATTGGCGGAATGAATCCCGGCAGGCCGAAACTCAAAAATTCGATTTTCAGCTCCGGCCTGTCCGGGTTATTTATTCGAAATGAAAGGAACAACCATGGAATCCCTGCCCTATGAACTGGGCCCTATTCGTCCTGTTGACGAAGCAGACAGTCTTTTAATCCGCACCACCCGCGGCTGCCCTTGGAACAAATGCGAATTTTGCGTCAATTACAGGGACATGCCCTTTTCCAAACGCTCGGTTGAGGATATTAAAAAGGACATCGCTGCGGCAGCAGAGTACTTTGGCGGTCATCCGTTTCAATCTTGCTTTCTTCAGGATGGCGACAGCTTTATAATGAAAACCGAGGAGTTGCTCGAAATCCTGGCGTTTCTCAACCAGCATTTTCCGACGCTGAAAAAAGTAAGCAGCTACGGCCGTTCTCAGACTATGATCAGAAAAAGCTCTCGTGAAATAAAAGCAATTTGTGAAGCAGGTCTAAATTTGCTGTATTGCGGCATGGAATCGGGATCCGATTCAGTGCTTAAAAATATCAAAAAAGGTGTCACCGCCGCCGACCACATCAAAGCGGCCGGGATGGCCAAAGAAGCCGGCATGGAACTTTCGCAATTCATCATTTTAGGCCTGGGGGCACAGCCTTGTGGCAGGAGCATGCGCTGGAGACGGCCCGGGTATTGAATCGGATTAATCCTGATTTCATCCGTGTTCTGACCATCGGCGTAAAAGAGGGCTCGGGTCTGGCAAAGCAGCTGCGGGAGGAGAAATTCCAGCTGCAAACCGAAAAAAACCTGATTGAGGAACAGCGACTTTTAATTGAGAGTCTGGACGGTGTCACCAGCTACTACGTCAACCATCACGGTGTCGATCTGCTCATGGAAGCCCGCGGCCGACTCCCCGACGACAAGCCCAAACTGCTGGCCATCATGGATCGCTATCTCTCCATGCCGGAAGATGACAGAATGAATTTCACGTTGGGAAAACGTCTGGGATACTACCGGAACATGGATGATATGCAGGATGATAACCGCAGGATGATAGTGGGGCGCAGAGTTGGCGAAATTCTGGATACCTATCCGGGACAATTCGAGGAAATTTGTCACCACCTGCGCGCGCAGGTCGTGTAGGGCGGTCACCTAGGCACCGAAAGTGATAGCCAGCGGCAACGGTCACGAAGGCCCGATCAGGATTAAAATGCCGGCTGCCCGCGGACAGATGGTATCCGGCTTTTTGTATTATCTTTGCCTGCCTGCACGGTAAATGGCATTCTTGCCGTGATCGGGTTCTTTCTCGCTGACTGCTGCCGGCTAAGGTCGCTGATTGCCCGGCGCACTCTCCACAGGAAAGGGACCGGTCTCAAGTCTTGATCAGTTACTACCCTGAACTCATTAATCACTAGTCATGACGCAACACCCTTTTTTCTTTTCAATTTTTCTCCCCATCTTCTATTTTCTGTGCGGATTTGGCCTATGCCATCAACGCGATAGCCTCACTGACTTTAGAACATACTCTGATGTCGTAACTGTACCCGGGTACATCCAGAAAGTTCAGATAAGCCTTCGTAATCGCGTCAAATGCTTCTTTAATCTTGGTGTCCTCGACGTCTAAAATGGAAATATAGTGATAGCCCTCTCCGGTTGTGGAATAAACGTAATTGCCCTTCCCTTTAACAAAATCGGGTAGACGAGGTAGCTCCATAAAACGCGTGTCAACAATAATCGAGTACTTACCCCGCAAATCTTCTCTGACCTTGCAATTTTTTTTTGCATTTTCTAAAATAGTGATAGTCGCCTAAAAATAACCGGATATTTGAGAGGAAAAGCCAATGCTCGCCTTAGCCGATATTCCTGAGCATCTAGAAGCCGCCTATCAACAATGTAAAACGTGGTCAAAGGAACTTTATGAAAAGATCAAAGACCAGGCGGACATAAAAACCATCCCAGGCAAAACAGAACTGTTTAACGCTGCGGGTGAGACATCTGTATTATTCATCAAAAAAGGATTATTCAAACTCTATTGCGATGAGAAAAACTTACGCTTCTACTCTGACGATGATTTTGTGAATACGGGCGTTGCCTGCCAAACCAACCTTATCCTGAAGAGCGATTTTGCCACCGAAGTTGCATTTTTTGACCGCGACCGTCTGCTGGCTATGCTGGCCGATCATGCCGATAGACTGCGCCTATGGCACACCATTTGCGAAACTGAAAGCAAAATAAACCTGTGCCTATCTTCCGTATACATGGCGGAAGATCGAAACGTTGATTCTCAGCTGAGATCCTACAAGCAAGGAGATCTTATTATTGAGAAAGGAGAGAAACCGACCGACATGTATGAAATGATCGAAGGCGAGGCGGTTGTGATATCCAACGGTCATGAAATCGGTCGTGTCGGTCCGGAAGAGTTTTTCGGTGAAATCAGTTTTTTGACCGAAAGCAGCCGGTCCGCCAGCGTGAGGGCAACCGACAGGTGCCTGGTGCGCGTGATCAGCAAAGAGGACTTCTTGCAGCAGATTCGAACCAACCCGCAATTTATCATCACCATATCTCGCAAACTGGCCCAGCGTGTGGTGGCACTCAACAAAAAAATAGTTTCTCAGTAATTGTTAAAACTCATGAGCAACCAATCTTTTAGTAACGCGTTCAAGCAGGAAACCAGAGATCTGGTAAATGAAAGCGCCAGAGGTAAACTGCCGGATGTTTGCTTTCGTGACGCAGAGATCGAGCAGGTGTTATCGTTGCTGGGTCAAAACCGGTCTGTGTTGATACATGGCTCCCAAGGAATAGGCAAAACAGCTATTATCTATGGGGTTGCCCATGCAATTCGAAAACGAAAAAGCGGAGGTATCCGGCAACTCAGCACCTCTGTACCTTTGGTAGGCACCAAGTATATCGGCGAATGGCAGACCAAATTAACCCGGATTATCGAGACGGCCCGGGAAAAAAAGGCGATCCTATATTTTGATGATATTTGGAATCTTTCTAACGCCGGGAAAAGCTCGAACGATCCTACCTGCTTTTTGGATACCTTAAGACCTTATATAGAACAAAGCAAAATAATGCTCATTGGCGAAACCAGTCCCGAAACCCTGCGGATGATGAACAATGTTCCCTCATTTGTATCCCTTTTTCTAATCCTTCATGTTTCACCGTTATCCGGTGAGGCCACCACCGATATCGTCAGCAACTTCGCCCAAAAGCAAGGCATCGAATTATCTGAAAAATCACTACATACGGTCATCCGTTTAACTTCGCGTTTTTTACCTAGCCGTCACCAGCCGGGCCCGGGGATATCCTTGCTCGACCGAATCCGACATTATCGTGACCAGAAGGAGCAGGTGGGGGAGCCGGTTTCGGTGACAACCGAATTCATCGAAAAAGTATTTTCCATATACACCGGTTTGCCCAAATTCATCATTTCCAAAAATGAGGTCGTCCCGGCCCGAACCATTCGGGACTATTTCCAACAGCTGATCATCGGCCAGGGAGAAGCAATAGAAGCAGTTGTCGAGACGATTGCCTTGTATAAGGCCGGCCTTAACGATCCTGAGCGGCCCATCGGCACATTTTTGTTCGTCGGTCCAACTGGCGTCGGCAAAACCGAACTAGCCCGATCAATAGCCAAGTTTCTCTTCGGCTCCGCCAATCGGCTGCTGCGCTTCGATTTATCAGAGTTCAAGGATTATTCCTCCTTTGAAATGTTGATTGGCGATCCCCAGAATCCAGAAAAGCCGGCAAAACTGATTGATCCGGTAAGATCTCAACCCTTCCAGGTAGTTTTGTTTGACGAGTTGGAAAAGGCCCATGCAAATGTGTGGGATCTTTTTTTACAGCTGCTGGATGAGGGCCGTTTAACCCCTGCCGGTAGTGAGGCGGTTAATTTCCGTAATTCCATCATTATTGCCACTTCAAACGTTGGCGGCACTAGAACTTCCGGAACTTTGGGATTTAGCTCCACCATTCACAAAGACCAGAACGATCGCAGTCGCATCCAACAGGCATTGGAGCAGGTGTTTCGTCCCGAATTTTTGAATCGGTTCGGGCATATTGTAGCGTTTCATAAGTTGACGAAAGAACAGGTTCGCAAAATAGCAGAACTGGAAATCAAAAAAATCTTGAACCGGGAAGGTATTCTGGAACGTAATCTGATTGTGGATATTGGTGAGGAGGCCATTGATGTAGTCATCCACGAAACCTTCGATTCCAAATATGGAGCCCGTGCCCTGAAACGAGAAATACAGAAACGGATCATCTTACCCATAGCGCTCACTCTAATGGAAAAGCAGGTTGAACAGGGATCGATTCTAAAAATCAGCACGGCTAAAAATCAGATCAAGGTAAAGATAATAGATACGCCTGAAAGCCGAAAACGAAAGGAAGAGCTGAAACCGATTCGAACGGAGAACGGCAAAAAGCTGACTAAACAAGATATGAAAAAGATCCTTCAAAAAGCTGAAACTGATCTTTTAAATATCGCCCAAGAGATGGATGAAGAAAAGCTGTTAGCCACCTGCAGCACCTTGCAAAAAAGCAGAAATCAAGCTGATTTCTGGAACAATTATGAAAAGGCGCTTCAAATTTTACTAGAATTGGATCTATACCAGTCTCTCATAGACCGTTTAGACCGCCTGCGCACATGGCATCATGGTCTGGAAAAAGAATTATCAGAGGCACAAATCAGAACAGATATTGAAAAACTTGGCCGTGGTATGCCGCCGCTGACGTCGGCCATTGAAAAAGCCAAACTGGAATTGGCACAAATCGGCAGAGACGGAATCTGGGATGCAGTCGTGAGTATTTCGCCAATGGGCCAAAACAGCCGCAAATTGCGCGATCTCATCGCAACAACCATTATGGACTGGGCAAGTTACCAACACTACAAGGCCGATTGGCTCTGTGAGCCTTTGTCGGACACAGAACCGATCATATTAATGCTTTCCGGCAACTATGCCTATGGATACCTGCGCCTGGAAGCCGGGATGCATCAGCTGATCTCAGAAAAGAATAATAAAAAAACAAAGAATGCGATTAAATATCAGGTCATCCCATTGCTTGGCGAAAATGAAGAACCAGTATTTGGTAAACACCATGCTCTGAAATTAAAGGGCCAGTTTGGCGGTAAGATAAGGTCTAGCCTGACTTGCGGTCATGATTTAGTTTTGCAAAACTCAATGACTTTGTCGGAAAATAAAGATTTGGCTATTAAACTCATCTCTTCTTGGAGACAGTTCTCTGGATGTCATGACAAAATAATCCGTAAAATTGAGTTTGGAAAAGCGTTTTTGCTACACGACTTCTTATCCGGAATCAAGACCGGAAAAAAGGAATCTCTCACCGGACCGGGTTATCACCAAATCCTGTGCAGTCGGATAAATGCCGACGCAGCATCTAAAAATTAGTCAAGGATCCCCACTTTCTTTTCTTTCGGTCTGACTCCGTATTCCAGAACATTTAAACGCGGATTATAATTTTACGGGCCTATATACAAAAATAAGGTAATAGTATTTATCTATATTAATTCACCCCCACCCGGCCTCCTCGCTCGGCTGAGCTTGTCGTAGTCCATCAAGGGGGAGGAGTTTACCTTCCCTCCCCTGGTGGGAGGGATCGAGGGAGGGGGATAAAATGGTACGATCCTTTAAATTGTAGACAGATCCGAAATTTTATTTGACAAGCAATTTCGACTGGGATACTTGAACCCTAACAGGTACTTTGAAGTAACCTAGATAAAGTGAAACCCCGCCCGGAGCAGGAACTGCCTGATTTTTGAGGACCGCACGCTTTTTCCCATGGTCGCTTTCGCTACATGCACAGGTGTCGCCGCTGGAACCACATGTAGAGGGAACACCAAACCTGTTGTTCGATTGGCGCAACAAACTCAGTGCAGTGCACAGCCGGTCAAATCATCTCAACCAGAGAGAGGAGGTCTGATATGAGATCGATCAGCAAAAGGGTTTTTCAGAGAGGATCGTCAGTAGGAATCGGGGTCGCCGTCTTGTCCTTTTGTCTGCTTCTTGCGAGCGGTTGCGCGCTCAAGGATTCGATGTCGGCTCGCTATCAGATCAGCGTCGAAAAGCCCGATGGTTTCTCGCTGACCAGAAACGTCATTCTGGTTGCAGACAATCAGCTGAACCATCTTTACGGTGAGCCGATTTGGATGCGGAGCCAGCTCGTCACACAGATAGTCCGTGTGAGCATCCGCCCGGTCCAGCAGGATCTCTTTGGCCAGGGCATCCTTCGATGGGTACTCGACACATATGATAAAGAACCGGTAGTCCACCTCGGCGATGCCGCCAATATGGGCTGCGTGGGGGAATTCGAAGCCTTCACCGAGATCATGGCTGTAACCCCTGACCGACCATGGGTTATGGCGCCCGGAAATCACGATGCTTTCCTGATGGGCAATGCGCAATCACCGTCCGATGACTGGGAGGCGGCATGCCGGCGTGCCGGCGGACCGCTTACCAAGGACCTGCTGGTTCGCGAGTATCTGCAACACCTCCACCGTCAGGAAGCTGGATTCAGGGCCGCTTACCAGGACCCGGACAGCTTGCCGACAAGCGGCGAGTGGCGTTCAGACGCGGCTGCGGGGTCAACCTTCCTGCGCGCAGTGGCCTGGGTGGTCGACGAAGCCAACCCTCAACGCTCGTTTGTTGTCCAGGAAATCGACCTCGGCTTACCGCCGCCGTCAGACGGGTCTGCGCCACCGCCGCCGGTTGCTGCAATCCTGCTCGACTCGAGCCAGTTCGCAAGCGCGCCGATACTCTTGCCCGTACCCGGTCCCAACGCCGGTGTCAACGGCGACCTGCAGAGCGACCAGCTAGATGTGATTGCCCGTTGGATGGCAAATGCTGACGCAGGGACTATCTCGGTCATGATGAGCCACCATCCTTTCGGCACATTGCGCAAAGGCGCGCGCACGGCAGTCGATCGATTGCGCAAGCAGCATGACGTGCCGATCTATGTGTCTGCACACACTCACAATGGCCAGTACTACATAAGGGGCGGCAGCGAGGGTTGGCTGGAACTCAACGTCGGTTCGATCGTCGATTACCCAATCGAGTTTCGTACCTTTTCGATACATGAAGGAAAAAAGGGACAGGACGAGTTTTTGATCCGGACTCCGCTGTTTCGTATACCTGACTCATGGGGCTCTCTCGCCGGCAATATTGCACCGCGATGTGACCCGGGCTGGGAGGCGAGACCGGACGATCCCGATTTTTATCTGACCTACCTGGACGGTGATTCGCTGGACCCGGTAGCGACGCAGCTTATGTTGATGACAACGCTGCTGCGCACCTATGTTCGTCTCATCGAAACCGTGCCAAGCCATGAAGACAACCAGATTTGGCCGGATCTGAGCCGGTACACCGGGTTCACGTGCTGTGCGAATGACGAAGATGTACTGGAGGGAATCGACCGGATTATCGCTACCGCAAACCGGGAGCAGCAAATCGAGGCGTTGGTCGAACTCGGCAAGTTTGATAAGGGCCGGCGGGCTGCCGATCTTACCCTGCATCGCGACTACCGTATCTGCCAGGCGGTGTGGGCGAGCAAATACAACAAGATCGATCGGCGAGCGCCAACCGCCAATGATCCGTACATCCTGTATTCAACACCACGGGGGAATTAGCGAATGCCACTTCGCGCCTCATCCGCCAGATACAAGGGAGAACAACAATGTCTAACGGTCTGGAGCTTGTAGCATACGATCAGAGCACTCGCCAGTTGAGTACTGTGCCGGACGCATTTAAGGCCCGGGATCTGAACGTATTGTCAATTGTTTGGGAGTCCGGTATCAACCCCGGCGCCGCCGTTAATTCGGGCACAAAACTCGCCACAGTCCAGTGGGCCGACAACTCCCGTGAGCCGATCATAGCACCAGCAACCTGTGCCGGGCAAATCTCGTCGGTGAACCGCAACATCGCCTTCGAGAACCTGCCCCTGGAGCCGTCACAGTGGCTTCTGATCCTGAGTTCAGGTTAAGCGCAGTCACCCAGCAGTCGCCCGTGTTCTTTACGAGGGTCAGAGACAATCGGCAATGCCATGAATCCTGTGCGTCAAGCGGGCGGGTAGTGATGGAATATCGTAGATCCGCCTCCGGAGGACTGGAGCATCGGCCTCCGGCTGGTAGAGAAGATTAAGCCTACGCCTCGGAGAGAATGCGGGGTTTAGTGGAATGGAATCTATTTTTTTTGGGATGGCGCGATAACCTGGGTTTGGTTTTGAATCTGACTGCTGTTTTGCCAAATAATTAAAGGCAGACGTCCTGCGTTGGGAATTACATCCGCTCGATGTTACCCTTGAGCTGCGCAATTTCGATTCCCAGGCTGACGCACTGGATGCCTTTGAGGCATTTCTCCGCATCCCCCTCTTCAAGGTAAGTTTTAAGTTTTTGGCCGCCTTTTTTCAGATCGACAATCCAGCGTTTCTGCGCTTCATCAAACTCGACATCGACATTGATGCCACACTCACCGATATCCGGGTAAATAGATCTTATTTTTTCACAGAGCTCATTTTTGTCTACCATATTGCCCCCTTCTGCGGGTTTGATTTAGTTAAATGCTATCAGGAAATAAACTAAGACCCGTGGTGATTTTGGCAAGGCCGGGCGCAGGTGAAACTACGGGAGGAATTTTATTACATGTTTTTAAATCATGCTTCTGAATGAAGGACAAAGAGTTGAAATTCAATTAAATTGTGATATAGAAATTCTGGCATAAGAATTGCGAAAAATTTTCCATTCAAAAAGTTTAGGAAGATGGACATAAGAAGACTTAGGTGGTTAAGATTGTGGGTTTAGCCGTGTTTTTTTCGGATGGAATAGTGCTCTACAGGTTCTCACCGTTAACACAGAAGACTTTATTGATTCAGTCGGAGAAACCTTGAACAATAATTCTAGAAACGAATAAAATGGAGGAGTCGCAAAATGAAAATGAAGTCTCTGACAACCGTCATTCTATGCTCGACAATTCTTATGTTCGTATCAGTTAGTGGAGCACAAACAACAGGTAGTATAAGCTGGGATCAAGCAATGGCGTTTGACTCCAGTGGTGATGACCACCTTTATGAAGAGGAATTCGAAAGCCTGATGAGGTACTATTCACCGGATATGAGTAGCCAGGAAATCTTCGATTTATTTGATGATATGGATCGTAATAACTCCGGACGGGTTGGTGATAATGAATATACACCGGTCCCGTATATCATCGATATTGGTGACAGCAACAATGATGACAGTGCGCCGGAGGAACCAAACTCTACACAAACAATAGCTAGTATAAGCTGGGATCAAGCAATGGCGTTTGACTCCGATGGTGATGGCCATCTTTATGAAGAGGAATTCGAAAGCCTGATGAGGTATTATTCTCCGGATATGAGTAGCCAGGAAATCGTCGATTTATTTGATGATATGGATCGTAATAACTCTGGACGGGTTGGTGACAATGAATATGCACCAGTTCTGTATATCATCGATAATGTTGACAGTAGTGAAAATGAACCGGAGGGGCCAGACGATTCTGACCCTTCAAATAATCCGTCGGATTCAGGCAACCCGCCGACATCAAATCCGCAAGGCGTGAATTACAATTTCTACTTTGGGCACCTGCATGAGCACACGGAATTCTCCGATGGAGACGGAACCCCTGAAGATATGTTTATGGCCGGGATCTCGAGAGGTTTGGACTTCATGGCGGCAAGTGATCATGGCTATTCGATATCCAGCAGCGAAGCCTACGAGACCGCCGCGGTCGCCGACCAATTTTACAATCCCGGTACATTTACCACGTTTGCTTCTGTAGAAGTTTCCGATGGTGATCATATTGGGGTTCATGACGAGGACCACTCAATTTTTTGGATCGATGACAATTACGGACACAGTTACGCTGATCTATATGACGACATGGCAGCACATGGCGCTGTTGGCGTATTTCACCATCCTGATCGATACGGCAGCGATGCTTTTGGGGGCATGAGCTACAATGCCGCCGGCGATCAGGTAATGACTATGATGGAAATAGCGAACAAGGGTGATATTGAGGACAGTCACTACTATTTATGGATTGATGCCCTGGATAAAGGCTGGCATATCGCACCGGCTGCCGGAGATGATAACCACAGCGCAAATTGGGGGCGTGATGATATTCGCACTGTTATTCTAGCAGAAGAAAATAACCGGGAATCGCTGATGGATGCGATGGCCCAACGCCGCGTATACGCCACAGACGATAGCAATTTGGAAATTGATTTTAGAATCAATGGAAATGTAATGGGATCGATCGTTGATAATTCAGGTCCGGCCACGATGACCGTTCTCACCCGAGACGGCAATGGTGAAAATATCATATTAATGGAGCTCATTAGCACTGGCGGTTGGGTGGTTGCCTCCCATGCTGGTTCCGAGGATTGGACAATGGAATTGGATCCGAGCAATCCCTACTATTTTATCCGGATCAACCAGGATGATGGCGATCGTGCGGTAACCGCACCGATCTGGCTGGAACACGGTGGTGCTCCCAGCAATTCAAACGGCGATCCCGTCAGCCCCGCATCACTTGCCGGTACCTACCATACCAGTGGCGGGGTGAATACGACAGGTTACAATATCACCGCGTCTACCCCTGCAAATAATGGTGATTATGAAATCGTATCCCTTGGCAGCAGTTCGTCCGGTGGCGGAACAGATGCGCCGATTGATCGATTACTAATGGAGGACCAGGGATTCCGACTTGTGGGTGTGGAAGGCGAATTCGACAGAAGGGTTGAAGTTTGGATTCGCGAAAATACAGGCCAAGGTTCAGTGACAATCACAGGTGACGGGTACGATGTGGCCTGGAATATTTTGGCCCTGAACAAGGAAGATTATTCGTTTGATATCAACTCGCTGGAGGTTGAAGTAAGTGATACCCATTTCAGTGGTCGGGAACACACAACCGCCCCGTTAAATGCACCTGGAGGAAATTACTTTAACTTTGCAGCCATGTTCTTTGATGACAGTGTCGAAATTGACAATGCAAATGGAGGAGATATCATCCATTCAGAACATAGCTTTGGGGACGGAGATGGCTTTGTCGTCCTGCTCTACCCGGATGGCACAAACCTGCCTGATTACGTGGAAGGACGCTGCCATGATAGCGGCGGTGCCCAAATGGTTTCTGTATCCTTTAGTCCCAGTGGAAACTCGAATAACAGCAGCGGCACAGACGCTACCCAAACAACAGGCAGTATAAGCTGGGATCAAGCAATGGCATTTGACTCCGATGGTGATGGCCATCTTTATCAAGCGGAATTCGAAAACCTGATGAGGTATTATTCTCCGGATATGAGCAACCAGGAAATCTTCGATTTATTTGATGATATGGATCGTAATAACTCCGGACGGGTCGGTGATAATGAATATACACCGGTTCGGTATAGCAACAATAATGCTGACAATAACAATGATAGTGGTGACGGCAATAATAATGACTACAATCCTGGCGAAGCTGATCCAATTCCGGCTGGGATGGATGAAAATGGAAATGGAGTTATAGACATTCATGAGGAACGCGGCAGGTATGATGCCCCGCTGGGATGGATGAAGCCGATCGTTGATGTGGAAGATCTCACCTATGAAAACGCCTGGCGTGATCCACAAGGATTTATGGATGTCTCAATACCCGATGCATTCGAAATTGATGGGAATTCAACATTTCAGTCACGCATCCAAGAAGCACTTGAGTTTATCAAGGAAAATGATCCCGATTCGTACAGAATGATTTACTCATACTGTGGTCGGTTTGAACAGGTTAGCTTCGGTTCCGGAATGTGGGCATTCGATGAACCACCTACTTATAAGCTAAAGGAATCAGAAACAGATGAATTTTACTGGCTGGCAGGCATCCTCATTCATGATCCGATGCATTCTGCACAAACGAGGGATGGAGCAATGTATACTGAAATACTGGGCGACAACCTCGAACGCCATGCTAATTGGATTGCCGCACGGTTTTTCAGAGAAATAGGAATGATCGATCAGGCCGAAATGTGGGAAGCACTCAGTGGTACGCATTGGCGTTAAATTCGTGTTGCATGGGTCGGGCCAAGGTAGAACGCCCTGCAATAGACCGCGGCCGATTCCGCAAGGTTGGAAATCAAGTCCTAAGACCCGGATACCGGTCAGCCACTTGCCCGAGGTGAGACCATACTTGCCCTCCATCAGGCTATAGGTGAAATAGCATATAACTATCCAAAAGAAGCTGAAAGCGAACATGCCAAAAAAGCCCGCTATATTGGCAGGATCGGAAAAAAGAAGTTCTTCCATATCCCAAAATGAAAACAGAAAATGGAATCCAATTAGAAATGATGGCCCAAGGACTATCGCCGTATCCACCAATTGGGCAGCCGCCCTGCGAATCAGGGAAGCATACTGCATCTGATTGGAGTTTGCCGTATGCACGGTGATTCGATGCTTGAACATCAGCCACGATAAGATAATCGCTAAAATCAGCGGCATTAACATCATACCAATTTGAGGGATGACCATGATGCCAACCATTGATTTTGGAAAAGGAAATCCACTACCATGGCGATATTTACCCATCATTTTCGACCCTTCAAATTCCAGCAGTTTCAACGAACCGGGCATGCCCTGGAGCAACATGAAACAATAGTCCGGGGCTTAAATAAAACAAAATCCCGTGGAACGTGATAACCGTCACGATTTCCGCCCAAAAATCGTTCTTGACAATCCAATCCCCTTTTTCTATTTGATAACTAGCCTGCGGAATTCAATCGAGGCCGCCCCGGATTGACGGGTAGCAAAATTCCGGCAGGATCCCTAGCCCCATATCTAACCAACCCATCCACGACAAGGCGTAATGACTACAAAATGAACGATCAAAGGCATGCGAAAGACACCGCACCGGATAAAGTAAAGCTGGTCCTGCAGGTCAATGGCGATAACCGGGAGGTTTATATCGAACCGCGGCAGACACTGCTGGACACCCTTCGCCGGGATCTCGGATTGACCGGAACCAAAAAAGGTTGTGACGAGGGAACCTGCGGGGCTTGCACGGTGCTTTTAGACGGTCAGGCCATCTATTCCTGTCTGACACTCGCCGTGGAATGTGAAGGCCGGGCTATCGAAACCATTGAAGCGCTTTCCAAAGGCGGTACGCTGCACCCGATTCAGCAGGCATTCATCGACAAGGACGGATATCAATGCGGATTTTGCACGCCGGGTCAAATCATGTCGGTCAAGGCCCTGCTCGACAACAATGCCGACCCTTCGGCAGATGAAGTCAAGCGGGCGGTCTCCGGCAATCTGTGCCGCTGCGGCGCCTACCCCAATATTGTTGAGGCCGCCCTGTCGGCGGCCTCCAAAAAGGTCTCGGGAGCCGAGTAAAGCTATGGCACGCGTCATCAAAACCAAGTACGAGTTCGAAGGCCGGTTTTATGAAAAATATATCGTGGTGGAAGGCGATGATGTTCAGCCCTGGAGCGACGATCAACAGTTTTCCATCATCGGCAAAAAACACGGCCGGGTCGATGGACATGAGCGCGTCACCGGAACCGCCCAATTTACCCATGATATCGATCTGCCCGGTTTACTGTACGGAAAAATATTGCGCTGTCCCCATCCACATGCACGCATCAAAGGCATTGCGACCCGACCGGCCGAGCAGTTGCCGGGCGTTAGCGCCGTTTTGACACATCTCAACACCCCGGCGATTTCCTGGCATGTGGGCCAGACCCGCCTTTTCGATCCGGTCCTGCGCTATGCCGGTGACGAGGTTGCCTGTGTCATTGCCGAAAGCGAAGCCGCCTGCAGCGATGCCCTGGCGTCTATCGAAATCGAATTCGAACCCTTGCCGTTTGTGATCGACCCGATTGAAGCCATGCAGACCGGGGCGCCCCAGGTGCAGCCCGGCGGAAATCTGTTGGCGGGCGAACCCGAGGTCTATGAGCGAGGCGACGTGGAGCAGGGCTTTGCGGCGGCAGACGCCGTGGTGCAGGGTGAGTTCCGGACCCCGACGGCCCTGCACAATTGTCTGGAAACTCACGGCAGCGTTGCAGTCTGGGAGGGCGATGCATTGACATTGTGGGATTCCACCCAGCACATCCACGGTGTGCGGGATCAGGTCGCCCAGGCGCTCGGACTCAAGCAAAATCAGGTGCGGGTCATCAAACACTACATGGGGGGTGGATTCGGCAGCAAAAACAACGCCGGCAAATATGCGGTAATGGCCGCCTTGGCGGCCCGGCAGACCGGCCGGCCCGTAAAGATACTGCTCGATCGCCGGGAGGAAAATCTGGCCGCCGGCAATCGCCCCGTCAGCATCCAGACCGTGAAAATCGGCGCCAAACAGGACGGCACCCTCACGGCGCTGTACCACAAATCCATCATTGCCCCGGGCGCCTATGCCCTTTGGATGGCGAGCCCCGGCGGTCCCACGCGCAGGATGTACCGCTGTGCGAATGTCAAAACCGAGGACTACGGTGTTTATACGAACAGCGGACCGTTTGCGGCGTTTCGCGCACCCGGATATGTGGAAGGCGCGTTTGCGCTGGAATCCATGATCGATGAGCTGGCTCGAAAACTGAAGATGGATCCATTGGAAATGCGCCTCAAAAACTACGCCGATACGGATCCGATAACCGATCAGCCCTATACCTCCAAAGGCTTGCGACAGGCGTACCGCCGGGGCGCCGAGTTGATCGGCTGGCCGGGGCGTAACAAGCTTAAGCGAAACCGGGCAGCATCCAATAAAAAAATCGGTTTCGGCATGGCAAGCCAGGTGTGGGGCGGCGGCGGCGGTCCGCCGGCTTACGCCCTGATTAAAATCAATCCCGACGGCACCGCGGTCGTCATCACGGGCACTCAGGACATCGGTACCGGCAGCAAAACCGTACTGGCCCAGATTGCCGCTGAAACCCTTGGTTTACCGATTTCAGCGATGGCTGTCCGGCTGGGCGACACTCAGCTCGGGGTCTATGCGCCGCTTAGCGCCGGCAGCATGACGCTGCCCTCGGTTGGGCCGGCCGTGCGGGCGGCAGCTGAAGATGCCCGCAAGCGCCTGCTGGAGGTCGCATCTCAGATCCTGGAAATCCCGGCCGAACAGCTGGCGGTTGATAACGGCGATATCAAGGACATTCGGACCGCCGATCGAACGCCGATAGCGAAGGTATTGAGTCAGCTGGGCAGTTACATGATTGTGGGCCGGGGGGCCCGCGGGCCCAATCCTGAGAATAAAAACGTCAATACCTTTGGCGCACAATATGCCATGGTCACGGTGGACATCGAGACCGGACAGATACGGGTCAACAAAATCATTGCCGTTCATGACTGCGGACGGGTGATCAATCCCATGACGGCGCACAGTCAATTGATCGGGGGCATTATCCAGGGTCTGGGATTTGCCTTGACCGAAGCGCGCCGGCTGGACCCCCACCTCGGTCTGGTGCTCAATGCCGATCTCGAGCAATATAAGATCCCCACCGCTGAAGATATTCCGGAAATTGTGGCCGAAATGATCGATGCACCGGATGAGGAGGTCAACAGCATCGGCGCCAAAGGACTGGGAGAACCCCCCATCATTCCCCTGCCGGCGGCGGTTGCCAATGCGGTCGCCGATGCCCTTGGCCAACGTTTATATCGGCTTCCGCTGACGCCGGATTACGTTTTGATGCAGCTGCAGCAATCTGAAAACTCCAAAGGCAGGCAACCATGACTCCGTTCCGACACGTCAACGCTCCCGATGTTCAGACCGCCGCGGCCTGGCTTCAGGACCCCGAAACCGCAGCGATCGCCGGCGGCACGGATTTGATAACGGAACTCAAGCAAGGAATTCGAACGCCGCGCAAGCTGGTCAATTTGAAAACCATTCCGCAAATCCGCCATATCGATTTGGCGGTCGAGAATCCCCAAATCGGTGCGTTGGCCACAATTGCAGAACTTGAAGAACGTGCGGATATTGCCGCCCGTTTTTCCGCGTTGTGACAGGCAGCCGCTGTGATCGGCAGTCCGCAACTGCGCAACGCCGCTACCGTCGGCGGGAATCTTTGCCAGAGCGTGCGCTGCTGGTATTACCGCCACCCGCAGCTGCAGTGCTGGCTCAAAGGCGGCAAAACCTGCTATGCCCGCACCGGCCGCAACCGGTTGCATGCCGTATTCGGCCAAAGCCCGTGTGTTGCCGTTAATCCATCGGATCTCGCACCCGTCCTGTTGGCGCTCGATGCATCCGCCACCATTGCCGAATCAGGCGCAAGCCGCACAATTCCGATCGATTCCCTGTATCGCCTGCCGGATGCGGATCATCGGGCGCAGACGATTCTGATCCCCGGCGAAATTGTCGTTAAGATATCAATCCCTCCAATGCCCGCGGGCTCTAGTGCGGTATTTTTAAAATTAATGGATCGCGCGGCCTGGTCTTTTGCCCTGGTGAGCGTGGCCGTGGCAGTGCAGCGGAACGGGGATCGGGTCGAGCAGGCAAGAATCGTCTTCGGAGGCGTCGCCGGCATGCCATGGCGGGTGCATGCCGCAGAGCAATTGCTGCTCGATCAACGGATAGATGGTTCCCTTGCCGGGGCGGTCAGCGAAGCTTGTGTGTCAGCGGCAAAACCACTCAAAGACAATGTCTACAAGATACCAATGGCCAGGAACCTGGTAAAGCGCGCGCTGCTGAACCTCTAGTCATTTGCCGATTCCCGTTAAGCGGTTGCATTCATCATATTCAATCTAGTTAGTTCTCCAGATAGCTTTTAAGAACAAATTTAAGCTCCAATCAAAAGGGAAGTATTAATCCCTTTTTGGGGTCATCTATTGTATCTTGCTTCAGGAAAGGAGGGCACATGGACAAAACCACTTGCGTCGTTGTGGGAGCCGGCGGTGCTGGATCGGCATGCGCATATTCGCTGGCCCAAAAAGGCATTGAAACCGTTCTTATCGAACGCGGCACCACACCGGGTGAAAAAAACGTGGCTGCCTTCATCATGTATGTTGAGGTCTTGCAGCACCTGATTCCCGATTACCTGGACGACGCGCCCTTTGACAGAAATATTGTGCGGACGGACCAGGTAATTTTAGGCTCAAATCACACCAAGACAATACAGAGCTACAGCTATGACTGGCTGCAAAATCCCGTTGCATTCTCTTCTTTTAGAAGGAAATTCGATGCCTGGCTGGCGAACAAGGCCAGGGATGCCGGGGCCCAGCTCATCACCGGCCAGAAAGTGACGGATCTGATCATGGACGCAGGCCGGGTAGTGGGTGTCAGGGTCGGGGATGAAGAATTGTATGCTGATGTGGTCGTGGGGTGTGAGGGATTCCATACCATCGTGGGTGAAAAGGCCGGTTTGGTGAAAGATTGGCCGCCGGAAAGATGCATGCTGGGCGTCAAGCAGGTTCTAGATCTTCCGGAGGAAACCATTAATGAGCGCTTTCAGCTAACCGATGGAGTTGGCTGTGAAATCGGCGTCTATTTTCATGATTTTAAAGGATTGAGTACTGCTGCCGGCACCATCTACACCAACACGGATGCGGTCAGCCTGACGCTGTTGGCCCGAGTCGATGAACTGCAGCAAAATCGCATCAAATTGCACGAGCATCTGGAAATGATCAAGCAGGAGCCCTACTATCGAAATCTCCTAAAAGGCGCTAGCCTGCGGGAGTATGCCTGCCATATCCTATCGGACGGGGGCAGGGTCGATCCCCACAACCTTTACGGGGATGGTGTCCTTTTGTGTGGCGAGGCGGGCGGTATCGAGCAAACCCACTCAGGCATGGGGGTACCCGTGGCCATGTTGTCCGGTATGATGGCGGCGGAAGCTATTGCCGAGGCGGTCAAGAAAAAGGATTTCAGCCGAAAGACCTTGAAAAACTACCTGTATTTCCTGAAATCGACTTCCCTAATGGGGATCATCAAACAAAGTCGCAAGACTAGCGATTATTTTGCCGGCAGGGGCAAACAGGAACTGGCGGCACAGTTGAAAGCCGCCGCAGAGATTTACGACCAGTACTGGAAATCGGATTTCAGCTACATCTCCAGATCGACATTTTCGTTGGTAAACGAATTGTATCGGCGCATAGGCAAATACAGTGTGCCCAAATTCTTGCATTGGTTTATCGTAATCATCCTGAAACTCATTTCCCTGCCTGGTATCCTGATCGAAAAACTCAGAAGGACCACAAGGAGCCGTTATTATGACTGGAAAAAGCAGCCTATCAATTGATGAAAGAATGGCAACCGTAAAATTTAAGATCGACAAACAGGCCCATATTACGGTGAGGAAAAAGTGCTGTAAAACCTGCACCACTCGGCCCTGCCTTACGATCTGCACGGCAGAGAACTACCAATGGGACGAAAAAAGGGACGATTTGATATTCAACTATGAAGACTGTCTGGAGTGTGGTACCTGCCGCATCATCTGCCCTCATGACGCCATTGACTGGTCCTATCCCCGGGGCGGGTATGGTGTAAAATACCGTTTTGGATAGAAACGATCAAGACATCAATTACCATGATGTAATTCAAATTGCTTATTATTACAAATCAAATCAGCACTAAAGATTGATGCTCGCTGATCCCGGCAGCGATACGGTTATTGAAACGGTCAACCTGTCTACTCCTTAGGCACAAAGTTTGCAGAATAAAAATGGAAGTCATCAAATTGAAAGGACTCTCCATGGATAGCCAGGCTCGACGGATTCTGCGACTTTCTTTTTTTACTCGAATAACACTTTATCTCGCAGCCGGCGGCACATTCAAGTCGGTGAGGACCGTTAAGCCAACCGCTCAAGCGCTGGTCATCGCAAGCATCCTAAGTCTTTTCGTGATGGGAACGGCCGGATCAGCGTCCGCCCGGGATACCACGCCTCCGAATGTACCGTCCGGATTTGCGGTCACCCTCAAGTCCGAAGCCGGTCCCGAACCCGCCCCGCCGGTCGGCAGCATCTCAGCCTGTATCGAGGCTAATGAAGGCTTTTTTGCCAATCTTTCATGCCCCGGCGACAAGACCATCACTAGCATCGATTTTGCCGGCTACGGACAGCCGACAGGCTCCTGCGGTGAAGGTTATTCACTGGCTAGCTGCCATGCAACCGATTCACGGTCCATCGTTGAAGCCTCGTGCTTGAATCAGTCTGAATGTGCCATCAGCGCCGGCAAACACATATTCGGCGATCCCTGCCCGGATAAACCCAAACGAATCGCCATTGCCTACACCTGCGGAGGTGGCGGAAGCGACGCGTGCCCTGATGATCCCGACAAAACCGAACCGGGCCGATGCGGCTGCGGTGAAGCGGACATAGATATAGATAATGATGGTATCTTTGATTGCAAACCAACCTGCAGCGACGGCATACAAAACCAGGACGAAACCGGTGTTGACTGCGGTGGCAGTTGTCCGGCTTGTACGCCCGGTGACTATTGCACCACGAATCCGGGTCGTGCAAGTGATTCTGGTTTGAAGCAGTGGTGCTGGCACGACATGACGATGCCAGGCACATTTTATTCAAACCACAATACTGATACTGGATACGACCTGGTTGCAGATGTTGAGTGTAATGAGGAACAACTGTGGTTTGATGACAATAGCATACACTTCAGATTAGAAGCGACTAATCCGGCACCTGATAATTGGTGTCGTAACGGTTTTAACATGCGTTCAGAGGTTCGCACCATGCCATGGCCGGTTCAAAACCCAATCGGCACCGAGGAATGGTTCGGGTGGAGATACACCTTTCCCGATGATTATGTTATTGACCGGAACAACCAATGGGCGATGTTTCAGATACACCCTTCCGAAGTCGCAGGCGTGGGCGGTCTCAGCCCTCAGATTGATATCAATGTTGTTAATGAGAACCAGTACTCGGCAAGCCGGGCGGGCGAGATCTACATTAGTGTTTCGCCACAGGATTCATCGACTCGCAATCAACGGACTCACATCACTCCCCTGGCAGGAGACAGTCTTGACATTGTCGTGTATGTCAAGTGGGGCCTTGCCGGCAGCGGCATACTCAAAGTCTGGATCAATAATGTCCTCGTAAGAAATGATAGCGGTCTGGCCAATGTGTACGAACACAGTCCATGGGGAGGCAACGCAAAATGGGGTATTTACAAACATCCATGGCGAAATGAAACTGACGTTAAGGAATCCATCGCGCAAGGAGTCCCTTACCTGGAATTGATTATGGGACCTCTAAGACAAATTACGCGATTCCCCGACGATCTAGAATATGGTCGTAATGAATACGACACCGTCAAACCACAAGGACCGGTGAATTATACAAGCATAGGATCGCTTTATGAATCATGTTACGACGGTATACAAAACCAGGACGAAACAGGAGTAGACTGCGGAGGAAGTATTTGCGCAGCATGCCCAACCCAATTCTGGAACTTCCCACCAGCAGACCACATCGTTGAGCAGGTATGGGAAGAACTACCAAACCAAATGTTCACCGACATAGAATATTTCAAGGGAAACCAGGACCCACCATTCACCTGGCAATCACATACACCCGGACCATTTTTGGAACTCACCGACGAAGGATTGGAGCTCAGCTGGGACCCAAACGCTGACAAATCAGCATTCCCCGGTTGGCTGCAGTACCGTTCCGAATTAGCAGAACCATTTACCAACTCCGTGGTCGTCGGCACCACAAGCGTGTTCGCTACCGGATTTGTAGTCAACAACTTGCCGGCACCCTTGACAGGGCCGGTCACGATCTTTCAAAGATTCAGAGACGACCTGGACAGACCAGACCTCGATGTTGAACTCGCAAGAATAGGACAATTCCCGGACGCAGAACCAAACTCAGTCTTGGTGCACGCAAATGGAGACACATGGAAAAGACCAAACGTCTTCCTAAAAGGACCCGGACAAACCAACGACTTGGTCGTAGTAATAGAAAACAAACAACGAGGGAAATACAAGGTATCACTCAACGGACAAACAATAGCCCAAGGAACAGGAGACTTCGCACCGGCAACACCAACAACCTTCACAGCACCCAAATTCGGCATCTACAACCACGGAGGAAACCAGGAATACTTCAAATTCACACACAAAAAATACGGAAGATACACCTACAACCAAACACCAAACTTCAACCAGATAAACTCCATCAAAAGGTAGTGTAAAGAATTTTTCATACTTTTGTGTGCAGTGACCAAATGGTCATTCAAATCATAAGCGCTCAAATTATTTTACCGGGTGAAGATCAATATCGATCAAACAGTTGACCAGCGTTTCACCTTTTTCGACAATTGCGCTTTTGGAGAAAAGGCTTTGGGGACGTTGTTGACTAACCAGACTAACTTCGCCCATACTTTGTCCAGAACTTCCGGAAAAATTCGGGGACGTTGTTGACTAAAATAACTAACTTTTTCAATCAACAATTCGCAGTTTATGGGTTTCCTGTAACGTTTCCCAAAGCTTTTTAATTATCACCCCAGATGCTTGATCCCTGTGCAGGTATTTATCATTGGCAGCCTGTCGACAAGATTCCAGCAAAGCATCGTTTCCGGGGTAAAACAAGCGCCTTCGAATGTACAGCCCAAAGGATAATTGAAGTTTGTCGAGATCGTCCTCAGACATCTTGGCTACCGTCGATTTATCTTTGAGACTCAACTTCTTAATCAGAAAATTAACGGCCTCTTCAGCAGTTTTGGGCTGCAGGATGCTCTTCAAATCACTGATTTTTCCGTTGTCATCGGTTTGGCCAGGTGTATCAGACTTAGCCGCTGTCAATGTGAATACCAGCTCCAGGATAACCGTCACGAGTCCATAAATTGTAGGGTCCTCGGAGGTGCGGGGACCGGCTACATTTAAAATTTCTGTTCCTTTTTTTGAAATCCAGTCTTCAATTAGCATTGCCGCTTGAAACGTCGGCAGCTTATTGAGGTCTGCGTGGAACCATGTTTTGCCATGTTTCATTGCCATTTTGCGTGTGTAGGCCGAACCGCCGGTTAATTTACCGTGTGAAACGATCAGGGTGCCATCGGATTCAATGACGTTTTTTTCGGTGCGGGCTGGATAGCTGTCGGACGACATTTCTTGAAGTTTGTATTCATCGGGCAGGGGGCCATCCTCGGTGATACGACCTTTCGGAATCCAGCCTCCATGTGGAATTCCCAGCTCAATGGCCGCGTCCAAAGCTGCTCGATCAGCGCCAGTCTGCCCCCCGGATATGATTTTTTTCAGCATAATGGAAGTGAATACAGGATATGGTCAAATGAATGCAATAAAAAAGCTATCGGTTTGGTTGCTCAATACAAAATTTGGCTTGTAGATTTCAAGATAGTACTTATTGTGGCTTAATAAACAACGATTATTTCTGCCATTTAATTTTTTTTATAATTTGCTCCCGGATCGGGATACTCGTACTGGCAAAGATAAATCTGAAGCCCTGAAAAACTGACCGACTGAGATGAAGGAGAAAGCTGTGAAAGATTCAATAGAAACGGGCAAAGGTTTAAAACCATCTATACCTGCAATTGGACTTATAATTGCATTATTTGTGTTACCAGTCTGCAGCATTGCACTTGCTGATCAAAATAAATCACCATTTCTGATACACAAAGATCAACGCTACATCGTAAAAAGTGAGTCCGTACGGATCGTAACCGCCTATAATGCCGGTGATCCCCGTCAAACTGATGATACGCCCTGCATATCTGCCAATGGTGAGAATCTATGTAAGGCTCTGGCAGATGGCAAGAAACGATGTGCGGCAAACTTTGTTCCATTAGGCCACCGTTTACATGTTGATAAGGTCGGCGTGTGTTTGGTGACGGACCGAACGAACAAACGCTACAGCGACCGGGTGGATATTGCCATGCATCGGCATGAATACCATAAAGCACTTCAATTTGGTCGACAAAAATTAAATGTCAAGATTTTAGAGCTTGCACCTGGAAAGGAATATCCAGTCTCAAAATTGGGGAAATCAAGGAAACATTCTCAAATTTTAAAGTTTCGCCGTCCGTATGCCACTCGTTCTGTTCTTGCAGCGCTTCCCCTTCCATAAAAGCCATCTGGAACTAAGGGCATTGACATACTCGACTAACCATTTTTGAACCAGGTTCAAGCCCCTATATTTTTAGACGCTAAATTAGTAGCATTTCTGGGAATTTTGTTGACGATCAATTGGGATCGGCTTGGCAACATTGGTCATAAAAATACCCGTTGAAGGGAGTATATCGTGGTCCGAAGAATACTGAGATATTTTCTGATCTTTTGCCTGTGTCTCGCACCCCTTCCGATCTTTGCCGGTGACTTCGATGGATCAAAGCCTTTGTCAGGTTCCGTTAATAAAATCATTGAAATCAATCCATACAGGGTCATCAATGATGTCGATCCGGACGCCGTTGGCCTGCCACGAAACTTTCTAATAGATTTCAAAGAAAGTAAACTGCGACCAACGAAAGATAGCTTGATAAGAAGAATAAGTCGAATCAAACGCGTTGAGCATGTAGAAAACAAACTGATGCTTCAAGGGATTGAAGAAGGGGTGGAAAACGTTGACGATGGCTTGGCATGGAGTATGGCCATTTCCAAAAAGACGGGCAAGGTGGTTCTTTCCGCATCAGGTGATGGCGTGGCATACGTCGTATTCGGCACTTGCGCCCCGGCTGATTGATTAAGGAATTAAATGGTCGGTTTATCCACTCGCCACGAAAACAATCGGATCAGATCTTCAGTTTTGACAGGACAAGTTTGTTTTCTGATTTTCTTATCCGTTTATTCAGCATTTTTTCCTTCGATGAATCGAATTTTGAACTGGTTGACATAAATGCTGGATTTCCCGTAAAAGTCCGATTGGACGGTTTTCCGACGCAATGACAGCGGTTGACAACTGACCCCTCAATCCATATCATCCTACTGAGTTTTGCAAACCCAAGCAAGTCGAGCTTCCCGCCTCATTGAATCTGATGGATGCACCTTTCGCGTGCTGACTGTGAACCAACCCTGAGGTCCGGGAGTTTGATAACGAATGAAATTGATGAAAGTAAAACCCTATGCAAACCAATGACAAGCACCCAGAGGAGAGAGCCCGAGAAATCGAGTATGAAAACCGGGAGTGGCTCGAGTCGCTTGACTACGTTTATCAGAATCAAGGTCCGGACCGCGTGCGAGGGCTGCTGCGACGCCTTCAGACCCATGCCCAGCAAAAGGGGGTCCAATTCCACTACACCGCCAATACCCCCTACATCAATACCATTCCCGTTGAGCGCCAGCCGGTATTTCCCGGCAGCCGCGAAATCGAACGCCGCATCAAGAGCATCATTCGCTGGAATGCCATGGCGATGGTCGTACGGGCCAATCGCAGCAATCCCGGCCTGGGCGGGCATATTTCCACGTATGCCTCCAGCGCAACCCTGTATGAAATCGGTTTTAACCATTTTTTCCGGGCCAAAACCGCCAAACACCCCGGCGACATCGTTTACTTCCAGGGTCACGCTGCTCCCGGTGTCTATGCGCGGGCGTACCTGGAGGGCCGCATCACCAAGAAGAATTTGGAAAATTTTCGGCGGGAGCTGCAACCCGAACCCGGGTTGTCGTCTTATCCCCACCCATACCTAATGCCCGAATTTTGGCAGTTTCCCACCGTTTCGATGGGATTGTCACCGATCATGGCCATCTACCAGGCCCGGTTCAACCGCTACCTCGAAGATCGCAACCTGGTCAAGCTCGGCGATCAGAAAGTCTGGGCTTTTCTCGGCGACGGTGAACTGGATGAGCCCGAGTCTCTGGGCGCCATCACCCTGGCGCCCCGCGAGCAGCTTGACAACCTGATCTTTGTCATCAATTGCAATTTGCAGCGTCTGGACGGGCCGGTGCGCGGCAACAGCAAAATCATGCAGGAACTGGAAGCCGCCTTCCGCGGCGCCGGCTGGAATGTCATCAAGGTGATCTGGGGCAGCGACTGGGACCCGCTGCTGGCCCAGGATGAAAACGGGCTGCTGGCCAAACGCATGGAAGAAGTCCCGGACGGTCAATACCAAATGTACTCGGTGGCCGGTGGTGACTATATCCGCAAAGATTTTTTCGAAAAATACCCGGAAGTGGCCGATATGGTGCGCACCTATAGTGACGAGCAGCTCCAAAAGCTGCGGCGCGGCGGCCACGATTCGGAGAAGGTCTATGCCGCCTACAAAGCCGCCGTGGAACACAAGGGCGCTCCAACCGTCATTTTGGCCAAAACCATCAAGGGCTACGGCCTGGGAGAAGCCGGTGAGGGCCGCAATATCACCCATCAGCAAAAAGCCCTTAACGAGGAGGAATTGCGGCATTTTCGCAGCCGCTTCGGAATCCCCGTACCCGACTCGGCCATCAAGGAGACCCCTTTTTATCGTCCGGCACCCGACAGCGAGGAGATGAAATACCTCATGGAACGGCGCCGCGAACTGGGCGGTCAACTGCTCGCGCGCTCCGAATCGGTGCCGATCTTTCGCCCCCCCGGCCCGGACCTGTACGCCGAATTTTTGGACGGCACCGGCAAGCGGGAGGTCGCCACCACGATGGTGATGGTACACCTGCTGGGCAAGCTGTTGAACGAAAAGAAGATCGGCAAGTACATCGTGCCCATCGTACCGGACGAGGCCCGCACCTTCGGCATGGAGTCGCTGTTTCGCAAAATCGGCATTTACTCGCGTGTCGGGCAGATTTATGAACCGGTCGACAAGGAAACCCTGCTGTACTACAAGGAGGCCAAAGACGGCCAGATCCTCGAAGAGGGCATTACCGAGGCCGGATCGATGTCTTCTTTTATCGCCGCCGGCACGGCCTACTCGACCCACGGTGTCAATATGGTGCCGTTTTTTATGTTCTACTCGATGTTCGGTTTTCAGCGGATCGGCGACCTGATCTGGGCCGCCGGCGACATCCAGGCCCGCGGATTTTTGCTGGGCGCCACCGCCGGACGCACGACCCTGGCCGGGGAGGGACTGCAGCATCAGGACGGTCACACCCACATGCTCGCCTACGGCCATCCATCGGTGCTGGCTTACGACCCCGCATTCGCCTACGAGCTGGCCGTCATCGTTCGCGAAGGGCTGCGCCGCATGCTGGAAAAAGGTGAAAACATCGTCTATTACTTGACCATCATGAACGAATTCTACCCCATGCCCGCCATGCCGCAAGACGTCGAGGCCGGCATTCTCAAAGGCATGTATAAATTCCGTGCCTCGTCCAACCGACGCGCCAAGGTCAAGGCCCACATCTTCGGCAGCGGAACCATTTTAAACGAGGCGCTCAAGGCCCAGGCGCTTTTGGAAAACGATTATGGCGTGGCCGCGGATGTCTGGAGCGTCACCAGCTACAAGAATCTGTACTGGGACGCCATCGACACCGAGCGCTGGAATTTCTTGCATCCCGATCGGGAACCGAAATTGTCGTACCTCCAACAGCAGCTGGCCGACGAGAAAGGTGTTTTCATCGCGGCCTCGGATTATTTGAAAGCCCTGCCCGCCACGATCGCCAAATGGCTGCCCGGACCCTCCGTATTGCTGGGCACCGACGGCTACGGCCGCAGCGACACGCGCGCCTGTCTGCGCGACTTCTTCGAAGTGGATGCGCGCCACATCACCTACGCCGCCATCGGCGCAATGGCCCAGGCAAAGCGGGTCAAGATGTCGCTGGTGAAGCAGGCACGAAAAAAACTTGACATTGACACGGAGAAACCACCCCCCCCCTGATGAGCTAATTCAACGCTAACTTAGCAGAACACGCTCAATAAGGTTTTTTTACTCGTTATTTGTTGTTGGTCAATTGAATATGATCATCGCTTCGAATGATAGCCATCATATGAGCGGAATTTAAAACAGGGCACCATTGCATTCAAACGATTAACGTATAACTTATAACGAATAACCCCCCCCCGGTTGGATTCAACTCAAATGGGGTATTAGGAGCCGGTATGATAGAAGAAGTCAAAATACCTGAAATCAGTGAAAACGTCGAATCGGGAACGGTCGTCAGCGTGCTGGTTAAAGTCGGTGACATGATTGACATCGACGACGTTCTGATCGAGTTCGAAACCGAAAAATCGCTGGTCGATATTCCCTCGACGGTCGCAGGCAAGATCACCGAACTGCTCGCCAAAGAAGGCGAGGAAATGCGGGTGGGCGATGTGATCGCCAGGGTCGACACCGCAGCCGAGTCTGCAGCGGCTGCGCCGGAGGCGGCAGAGGATGAACATGCAGCAGCAGACCCACAAGAAGCAGCAGCAGAAGAAGCACCCGCAGAAGCGCCCCAAGCCGAAGTGAGCGAGGACGATAAAGAAGCCGGTTTGCAGAAAACGCCGCAACAGCCTCCCGCCTCCCCGGCGCCGACCGAAACGGAAACAAAAGTCGAACAACGCCCCGGTGCCGGCGGTCCGGCGCCGGCTTCGCCTTCCGTGCGCCGGTTCGCGCGTGAACTGGGGGTCGACATCTATGATGTCCAGGCCTCCGGGCCCGGCGGCCGCATCACCGAACCCGACGTCAAAGCCCACATCAAAGCCGATGGGCGACCCCAAAAACCGGCAGGCACCGCCGCCGTCGCGGCGGAAAGGGTCGAAACCCCGCAGCTACCTGACTTCAGCCGCTGGGGTGACATCGAGACCGAAGACCTGGATACTGTGCGGCGGATCACGGCTGACAATATGGCCACCGCCTGGCGCACCGTGCCCCAAGTGACCCAGTTCGATCAGGCCGACGTCACCGGTTTGCAGGATTTTATCCAGAAGAACGCCGACCGGGTCGCCCGCCACGGCGGCAACTGACGGTCACGGCCGTTCTGGCAAAAGTCTGTGCCGAAGCGCTTCGCCGGTTTGCCCGCTTTAATGCCAGCATCGACACCGCCAACCAGAAACTGATTTTAAAAAAATATGTTCATATCGGCATCGCGGCCGATACGCCGCGCGGCCTCCTGGTACCGGTGGTTCGCAATGCCGACCAAAAGAGCATCAGCCAGATAGCGGCTGAAATCACCGATCTGGCCGAACGGGCACGCAATAAAAAACTCAAACCGGATGAAATGGAAGGCGGCACCTTCACCGTGTCAAACCAGGGCGGTATCGGCGGCCTCGGTTTTACACCGATCGTTTTCTGGCCCCAGGCGGCCATCCTCGGGGTCAGCCGGGCCTCCATCACGCCCCGCTATATCAACGGTACGTTTGAGCCCCGCAGCATGCTGCCCCTGTCCCTGTCGTTTGACCACCGGCTGATCGACGGGGCGGATGCGGCGCGTTTTTTGCGCTGGATTTGCGAAAGCCTCGAGCAGCCCATGACCATTTTTTTAGAGTAACGAATCCGGATCCGGATGGGCTGGCGTCGATCGATCCCGCCGGGGAGATATCGCTCTTCCGTTTAGACTGAGGTGTTCAGGTGTTCCGCCGAAGGCGGACCGCCGAAAAAAACGGCCTGTCTGATCGAAAAAGAAGCTTCAAAAAGCAAATTTTAGATTTTGGAATGCGGATTTTGAATTGCGGATTGCGGATTGCGGATTGCGGATTGCGGATTGCGGATTGCGGATTGCGGATTTAAGGTATTCTGTCCATTTTAAAACGACTGGGCGACTTGTGGGGTCGTAGCTCGACGTGTTGGGTCGTAGCTGAAAGCGAAGTCCAAAGAGCGAAGCCCCAAGCGAATCCAACATTCGACACTCGACATTCGTCATTCCAATTTAGTTTTACACGAGCGGCGGCCTCGATTCGGCTGAGCTCATCGCAGGCCGGCAAAAGGGCAGCCGGTCTGATCGGAAAAAAACTGCGCAAAATCAAGGCAGTTTCGATTAACTCATTTGCCATTTCGTACTCGTCCTCGTCCTCGTGCTCGTCCTCGAAGCTTTTGAGCCTCTAGGCATCGAGGACGAGGACGAGGACGAGGACGAGTACGAGCACGATTTATTATCCCTTTCTTGGGGCTAATATAGACGAAGAGTTTCATAAGAGCAGCCGAGGAGACCAAGCAATGGCAGACAAAAAAACTCAACTGGCGGTAGTCGGCGGCGGTCCCGGGGGATACGCGGCCGCATTCATGGCGGCCGACCTCGGACTGGACGTCACTTTAATCGATCCGGAAATCAATCCCGGGGGCGTGTGCCTGCACCGCGGCTGCATTCCGTCGAAAGCCTTGCTGCACGCCGCCGGGGTGATCGATGAAGCCCATGCGGCCAGGGCTTGGGGTTTAAACTTCAGCGGGCTTAACATCCAGCACACCAAACTGCGGGAATGGAAAAACCAGGTGGTCGCCAGGCTGACCGGTGGGCTGGGGCGGCTGGTCAAGGATCGCAACATCACCTATATGCAGGCCAGGGCCGCGTTTCAGGACAACCGGACCCTCGACATTCAGCTGCTCGAAGGCCGGCAACAGACCCTGGCATTTGACAATGCCATCATAGCCACCGGTTCCGAAGCGATGCGGATCCCGCAATTTGACCTGGATTCCGATCGCCTGCTGGACGCCACCGCCGCCCTCAATCTGGATCAGGTACCCAAAAAACTGCTGGTGATCGGCGGTGGCTATATCGGCTTGGAACTCGGCACCGTCTACGCCGCTTTAGGCAGCCAGGTGACGGTGGTTGAAATGACACCGGGCCTCCTGCCAGGAGCCGACCGGGATTTGGTTCGGATCCTGCAAAAACGCCTTTCGAACCGCTTGGCGGCAATTTTGCTGCAGACCACCGTTAAATCGCTCAAGGTTCAAAAAAACGGCATCAAAGCCGAATTGGAGGGCCCGGACGCGGATCAAAAAGCGCGTATTTTCGACAACGTTCTGCTGGCTGTCGGCAGGCGACCCAACTCAGCCGGCATCGGTCTGTCAAACACCGGTATCGAAGTCGATGAACGGGGTTTTATCAAAGTCGACGCACAACGGCGCACGGCGGAAACAAGCATTTTTGCAATTGGCGATGTCGCCGGCGAACCCATGCTGGCCCACAAGGCCTCCCACGAGGGACGGGTGGCTGCTGAGGTTATCGCCGGCCGACCGGTCGTCTATGAGCCGGCGGCCATTCCGGCGGTGGTTTTCACCGATCCTGAAATCGCCTGGGTCGGTCTGACAGAGCTTGAGGCCGCCGACCGGAAGATCGCTCACAAAGTGGTCAGGTTCCCCTGGGCCGCTTCCGGCCGAGCAGCCACACTGGACCGCGACGACGGGTTGACCAAGCTCATCATCGATCCCCAAAGCGAACGGGTTCTGGGGATGGGCATTGCCGGACCCGGTGCCGGCGAAATGATCGCCGAAGGTGTCTTGGGCCTCGAAATGGGGGCCAATGTCACGGATTTAGGCCTGTCGATTCATCCCCACCCGACGCTATCCGAGACCATTATGGAAGCCGCCGATCTCTTTCACGGCACCGCCACCCATTTTTTTCAGGCCAAAAAAAAGCGCCGCTAACACGAGCCGGCTCGGTGTTACATTTTCTTGGCCACGGCCCGAATACTTTCATCGGCGGCCGCGATCGTATCGTCAATTTCCTGGTCGGTGTGCTCGGTGGACAAAAACCAGCGTTCGAAAACGCTTGGATGGCAGTAGATTCCCCGCTTCTGCATCTCCGCGTGGAAGGCGCAGTAAATGTCGTTGCGCACAAAGTCCATGGTGTCGCGGTAGTTGTACAAGCGATCGATATCTTTGTTGCCGATAAACACTTGGAACAAAGGCCCGACGCCCTGGCCGAAGCAGTGGAAACCGGCCTCGCGAATGACGCGCACGAGCCCGTCGCGCAGACGCTCGGACAGTTCGAACAGGCGCGGGTACATAGTCTCCTTATCCCGCTCGATCCGCTGCAATACAGCATCGGCCGCGGCCAGTACCAGAGGGCTGGCGGTGTAAGTGCCGCCGTGCATGACCTCATTTTTGGCCTCGATTTCCATGACCTCTTTGGTGCCGCCGAAACAGGCCACCGGGAAACCGGCCCCGATGGCTTTCGCAAAGGTCGAGATGTCGGGCTTGATATTGTAATACTCCTGGGCCCCGCCCGGTGCGATCCGAAAGCCGGTCATGACCTCATCGAAGATCAACAGCACGCCATACTGTTCGGTGATCTTGCGCAGCTCCTCCAGATATCCCTCTACGGGCGGAATCACGCCGCAATTGGCCAGGGCCGGCTCGATCAAGACGGCCGCGATCTCGAAATGGCGATCACGGATGGTTTTTTCGATTACCTCGAGGTCGTTGAACGGCTGAATGATCAGCTGGTCCACAAAGGCCTGGGGCATGCCGGTGCTGTCCGGCAGCCCCCGGGGGGCATTGTAACGCCCGGCGGCCATGGTCAGCTCGGGATGATAGCTGACAAAATGCAGATCGCTCCAGCCGTGATAGGCGCCCTCGAACTTGATGATCTTGTCTTTACCGGTGTAGGCCCGTGCCAGGCGAATGGCGGCCATGGTACTTTCGGTGCCCGAACAGGTGAAGCGGATCAGGTCCACCGATGGCACCAGGCGCTGCACGGCCTCGCCAACCTTGTAGTCGAGCTCGTGCGGAAAACTGAAGTGGTATCCCCGGGTGCTGATCTGCTCCACCACGGCCTGAACGATGTCCTTGGGGGAGTGGCCGAATATCAGCGGACCGTAGCCGAGACAATAGTCGATGTATTCGTTGCCGTCCACATCCCAAATCCGGGTGCCGGCGGTGTGGTCTATGCACAATTCGATACCGGAGCGCAGGCGCGCGTAGGAACTCTCTCCACCGGCTATACTGTGGCCGATTCGCTCAAACAACTCCTGGGAACGTACGATGCTGTAATCGTTCATGATAATCTCCTGATTGTAGGTTATTTACAAATGAATATTGAAGATTGAAAATTGAAGATTGAAGATTTATGGTTTCGCTCGCGCAGCGCAGGCGCTTGCGCCGCGTGTCGCTCTGTCATATCAATATAATTCGAATTTGCATGGATTCGGCGCAGATCTGCCCGCCTATTGTATCCAGTCAAGGAAACAATATCGGCCTCATTGGACCAAGCCAGAGACCCTAATTTACTGTTGATAATGGGTGCAAATTAAACTGCACACGCTACATAACAGAAAATTGGCTCCAGGTAAATGCTCAAGATTGGTTGGAAGAACTTGGAATTATACGGAAATAGGAATGGTTATCAATAGGATTATAGGTTCTGGGTTCAAGGTTCAAGGTTTTGCGTTCTAGGTTCTGGGTTCTAGGTTTTAGACAGTTATCAATTCAGTTTTGCGCAAAAAGCGCCAAATATATTTCAGTTTCATAGTAAACCTTTGGTATACAGGCTTTTACGAAGATAAATTTTAGTGTCAACTTTTTAAATAGCTAAAAGTCAACTGATCGAATGTAATATGATAGACTGAGCGACGTGTCGAGTCGTCTTGTGGGGTCGTAGCCCGAAGGGCGAAGCCCCAAGCCGAAGGCGACCTGTGGGGTCGTAGCTCGAAGAGCGAAGCCCCAAGCCTGAAGCGATACCACAATTCGTCATTAGTCATTCGCCATTCGTCATTCGTCATTTCCGGCTTTTCCGGATCAGCTTTCATCAAGCCGTTGCCGGTACGTCTACTATCGGCGGTTGGCTTGAAGGGGCAGCCTGCTTCCGGCTGAGCGACTTTGCCCGGTACCAGGTCGGTACGAAAAATCCTAAGGTTGAGGCTATCAGTCCCGGCCGGATCAACAGGGTCCAATCGGTGGCTGCCTGGGGGTTTTCCCACAACCCGGCCAGCCTCGGCATGACAAAAAGGATCATCACCCCGGTGGCGCAGATCAGAAAAATTCCGGCGTCCAAAAAGCATCCCCACGCGCGATAGCGCCGGAACCCTCTGAGACCGGATGTTTCAGGATAGCTTCCGGTTCTGATCCGGCTGGCGATCAATATGGCATACAGCACCGGCAAAGCGGTCCATGGATAGCTGCGCCCGATATATCTTTTCCACCCCTTCGTGAAGTCAAACAGGTCTGCACCGGAAATAAAAAATTCTGCAAAGTTAATGGAGCTGTAGACACTGGAGATCGTGACTGTCAGAGCCATAACGGTTAAGCCCGACACAAACGGATAAGCAACGGACGGGGTGTAGCCATTGCGAAGGAATGGCAATCTGGGCAACTTATCGGCGATCAGAATGGGAACTAAAACCGCGGTAAAAATGATAGTGGTAATCATGACCGCACGACCGAACCCAACCCGGTATGACAGGGGTAACAGGCAAACACCGCTGAGAACCAGTCCGAGAGTAATCAGGTCGTTTGAGTCCGGAACGGGCCCGCCCGGACGCGGTTCAATTTTGAAGCCGATTGCAGCCGCACATTTGATGCGCTCGCTTTCGGTAAAGTGCGACTTCAATGATACCCGGCTGAGCAGGTCGTAAACAGCTACCAGCAACTCCTTGCACTCACCACGGAACGCATCCTCGCGCTTTTTCATTTCCGATCCGCTCACTTGGCTGCGTTTGCCGGCAAAGCATTCCCTGGCATTGCCTTTGAGCGCTTCGAAGGTTTCCGCCACACGATCCACGCTAAGGACATCACTGTCGCGCTCTTTCAGCAGGGCAAAAGCGGTTTTGTATTTGTCCTGTCCCTGCCATTCGGAAATATGTTCCATCAACACGGCAATTTTAGTCCACAAAGATCGCGTGGTCGGCATGGCTTCAAAGACAATATCACCCGCGTCGAATCCATCGGCCTGCAATTTATTTTTTACGACTCTCAGAACTTTGGGATCAATTTCGTATTCAGCTTTCCTTAGAAGGTTGCGTTCCCGCAACTGTTGAGCAGGAATTGAAGCCCGTTCAAACAAATATCGCCGCAGGCTTCTATCGGCACCGACAAACGGGGGAATTGCCGGGAAAACCACCGCCACAATGAAGGCCAATACGACCGGCCCTGAATTTTTCAAAACAGGTATGTTCGACTCTGGCGCAAAGTTTAAGATTTTCTGCACCTCGTCCGCAAGTTTTGGAAATTTGAAAATGGCCATGAAAACGATTAGACCCAGAACTGTATATGCCGCCCGGTATAGCCAAAACTTGAAAAGCGTTGTGTTGGCCCGGGGCGGCGGAAACAATGTGGAAGAAGTACTTCTCTTGAGCCGAAACCAATTCAGAAATAATCCTAATTGCCGAGGCAAATTCTCCGGAAGAACCGGTTTGGGCGGAGGAGCCAGATTGAAACGATAGCTAGTTACCAGCAAGACAATTAAACAGCCGATGTAAAAATTTAAATTGTCCATTTTGTCACCTCATTATTTTTGCCATGCCCCAAAGAAGATGGTTTCGAAATTGTGTTCAGTGACTAGCAGGAGTAAGGTGAGCTCTAGATTTATAGCCGGGGCCGGAGTAATTTATGCAAAATCAAATTGTTAGTCATGCAAACCTGCAAATTATTCAAAACACAAATCATGCCAGGATGGGCAGCGTCATATTCGTCCGGTTCGGCACAGATATATATCTTACTGAAATTATTTATAATAATCATATAAATCCGACACTTCAGAAAAGACCGTTTATTGAAATTCGATTGGCAAGACCGTATAGTTTGTTAACGCGAACCGGCGGTTTCTGTTGACTAACTTTACACTCGGATACATTGATGGGGCAGGATTGGAGATGTCAGGGTCGCCCATTAATGGGCGACCCTCTTTTACTATTTACGCAACGATATGGGCTTCGAGACCGCGGCGGGGCGCCGGCCCGATTTTCGGTCCGTAGCCGGCTCTGGCCCACATTTGTACCGTGTAGCGTGGGAGCGGGGCATCAAGCTGGTTGTGGATTTTTTGATATTCTGCCCCTTGTTCGGAATACTCCTGCAATGCCTGCTGAAGCGGATGCATCGATATTCCGTTGGCCGTTCCGGTCAGTTGAACTCGCACGTAGGCCCGACCGGCATTGATCTGTGTTCTGCGATCGTTGCCTTCGGTGACCATCCACAAAAATCCAGGAGTTGATTCCAGGTTTTTGTTAAATCGTTCAATCTGGTCCACGGTGGCAGAATCATCGGGCTTGGGCGCCTTGGAACGGTCAAAAAAACCCAGACGCACCAGCAGACTCAGAAATGGGTCATTGATTGAAATGCCGTCTCGATATCTGGCGATTTCGCCGGCACCAATCCTCAGCACAGCATAGGTTTCCAGGATCTTAGCCGGTGTCGTGAGTTCAATGCGCCAGGCCTCGGCAGCGATTTCACGGTGTTTTTTTAGCGTATCAGGTTCATCCAGACCTGCAAAGCCAAACCGGATCGGATACGAATTAATGCTGTCTGCAATTTTTTCAACTACTTCTTTCGGGACGGCCTGATTCATATCATAAGCTTCGCGGTTGGTGTGGCGCATTATAATATTTCTAAATAGAGGGTCTTTGGGGATCGCCGGATCCGATTGGAGTTGAATCCGGGCAACCGGTCGTTGATCAATTTCGGTGGGGCCGAATTCTCCCTGCGGAAACAATTCAATCGTGGTGCGTATGCCACGTTCGCGCGCCGCCATATCAACCAGCTCCAGAAACGTGCCGTGGCTCATCATGATTTGCCGATAATAGGGATCAGTTTCCGGCAGCAAGCGGGTGACGTCGCAGTAGAGCATGATCTCGTCGGGAGTTCGCAGGTCAATCAGCCAGGACTGCAAGTTGTGGGAGTGGGGTGCGAGAATCGCATAACTTAAGATCCATTTGCGCACGTCCGTTTCGGACGGCGGACCTTTCCAGGCTGCGATCGCCTCCGGCGGCATATCACTGCTACACGCCGTGAGCCCGGCTGTCGCAGACAAAACAATACCGCCGCCAACCAGTCGAATGAAAGTTCGCCTATTCATGGTTACCTCTCTTTTTTCGTAGGAATACAATTGCTGTGGCCAGCATCCAGAAATGCTGCAGAGTCTCCGAAACCGTAATCATGGGGCCCATATCGATCCCGAACATTTCCAACAAATTTAGCAGCAATGAAGCTGCCACGACCAGCCCGAAGTAACCTAACCAGCCGGGCCACATGCTCGAGCGCAAAATTAATATACTGATAAGCACCAGCCAGATCGCTGCAAACAAGCTCACGCCCAATAGTTCTCCGACTCCTCCGGCATAGGCATTCAGCATTTCGTACATCATACTGATGCCGGCCCTGGCCTCCTCGGAAGCTTTGGGTTCGATGTACATCCTACCCAGAATCGGCATGGCAAACAGCCAGCGCACGATCCCCAATGCCCGCGCCAGAACTGAGCAGACGGCAAATCCGGTGGCCACCTGGAATATGGCATTTGAGGTGTCACCGGCGACAACAGCTCGCCCGGTCAGATAGGCCATCGGCCAGAACAACAGGGAATAAACCAGGTAAATCGAATACCCGGTCATCATCGGGCCGTATTGTTCGAGGATCAGCGGAAGGTTGACGCCGGCCGGTTCATCAAGACTGGCCGGCCAATTGATGGCGGCGCCCAAAATTAATAGAGGGGCGAAGATCAGCACAACCTCGATAATTAAAAAAAGGCCGCCTGCCGGTAAATGGATCCGGATTTTTCATCGGTGCCCGAAATCGCAGTTACGGTATTATTGGAAGTGGTCATGATTTTCAGCTCCCAGGTTGAATTGTGAATGGAAATAGCTATGAATCAGATCTGTGGAGATTGTGCAGTCTGACACAGTGTTAGAGTCAAGAAAAAAAATGAGAAATTCCGCTTTGTGAAGATATTCAAACAGACACGCTAAGTCGATATGGGAATTTGGAGTTCCAAGACGGCTTCTTTCTGCAACTTGCCACCCATGTGGGCGGGTCCGGAAAGGTGCAGCTCGCGAATCGGACCACTGATGTTCCAGCCATTGATGCCGATCCAATTGAGCAGCACCAGCACTGCCGTATCGACTTTAGGAAAAGGTCCTTTATAAATCAGGGACGCAACTTTTTTTTCAGGCGGAGCTTTTCTGATGCTGATAGATGGATGATCCGTGTTCGTGTCTGCATGCTGCGAATCAACCCGAACGGAAGCCTCCACATCGAGATCGATTTCGGGGTATTCATCATTGTGATAAAAGGTGAGCTCCGGATACCGGGCTTTAATCCCTAATTCTTCTATGCCCTCATAAAGGGCGCGATACATTTCCTTGCAGTAATATCCCATATCCTGTGGTTTCGGCACCAGCTGCCGGACGGAAGCAACCGTTATTTCATCGGCCGATTTGGTCGTCACTTCATACGGAGGGGGGGCGCCCTCCAACTCAATCTGCTGGAGCCGGGCCTCGACCCGTGCCAGCCTCTCATAGCTGTCCTGGACCTCGCGTTCCAATTCGACCTGCTTCATCTTCAGCATCCCGCGAAGCTGATCCTTCGGCAAATTGTTGACGAGCAACTCATTGATCTGTTGAAGTGAAAATCCCAGGTCCTTAAAAAACAGGATGCGGTTGAGATCCGCCAGTTGTTCGGCATTGTAATACCGATAGCCAGTGAATTTGTCGATGTGAACGGGTTTAAGAAGCCCCATATGGTCATAGTGACGCAACATTCGAACCGATACCTGGCCCAGCTTCGAAAACTCCCCAATTTTAAACATGCTGCCTCGCACTTAAGCCGGTTTCTAGAAAGCGGCGTTCCGAGTTCCCTGTATTTAGTAGCCCGCTCATGATTCTCATAAACGCCAGACGGTTAAAGACCAACGGCAATCACCAATTTTAATCGTTCACACAAATTAGACCCTGACACTGTGTCAGGGTCAAGAGATAAACTTACTTTAAGACCAAAATCCGGATATTTCAAATAACGTAATAAAACAGAGGCGTCGCGTCTTCATTCTTCAATCTATCGGAACGCTCATTTAGTAAGTGTCTTCGCGGGAGGACAATAGGCTTTGGCGCAGCTGAGTACCAGTCAGTTCTTGTAGTCTTTGTATTTTTTTGTTATAAATTAAAAACTTAGTTGAGGCTCTCATCTCATAGCAGCTCATACGGCGTCCATACGAACCTATCCAGCTCTTGTTGCTCATTTCAGAAGCGGTACATGTAACTCAGTATTATCCGAGACGACGCTCGAAAAAAATTGGCCCCTGCCGGGCAGTGACAGAACACGATACTGAGGGGCAAATCTCGCTAAGCCCAATAGATGGGAAAATCCGGCCCGCTAAAGCATCGCCCGGGGAAACATATAGAGAGCTTGCAGGCCTGAATAGCGGCTAAAAACTTTTCCGGACTGCAAATCACATTTCTAACGGAGTATCCATCATGAACACCCGCATGAATACCCGTAGATTTAGATCCTGCCTTATCCTCTTATTGAGTCACGGGATCAATTTCCGTGACAAAAATCATTCCACCGAAGAAGTGACCAAAGAAATGAAACCGTTTATTTCTAAAGTTATTGGGTTATCGTTGCGAACTCTGTTGTTTTGGCTGCTGCTGGTGGCGCCTATTGTCGTGACTGCTGACGTGCAGGCCGGAGATATAGGCGCCGGGCGGCTGACCAACAGCGGTTTGACACTGGCTGATAAAGATTGGCTGCGGGCCCATCCGCGAATCCGGATAGGAATCAACAGCGCCTGGCCTCCCATGGACTTTGTCGATTCGGTAGGAAACCGTCAAGGAATCGGGGTCGATTTCATCCGGGCACTCAACAAGCGGCTGGGCAACCGGCTGCGGATCGTTTCAGGGTCCTGGAAGCAGATCTATAGCCAGGTTCAAAATAAACAGCTCGATGCCCTGATGGACGTCACGCCGAGCGCGGAGCGCAGCCCGTTTTTCAATTTTACTTTGCCCTACGTCAAGATCCCCCATCTGATTGTCGGCCGTAAGACAGGCGCTTATTATGACACCCTGGCCGATCTTCAAGGCAAAATCCTGGCGGTGGAGCAGGGTTTTATTATCGCCAACTACGTGAGACGCAGCTACCCGACTATAAAGGTTTTAGAGCTGCCGACCTCCAGTGATGCCATCAATGCGGTGGCCAAAGGTGCCGCCGATGCTTATGTCGGCAACCGGGCGGTAGCCTTCCATATCATCAACCAGGAACTGCTAGCCAACCTGGAGCTTCAGGGCAAGGTCAAGGCCACGGCGTCGATCAGCAGCATCGGGGTGCGCAAAGACTGGCCGGAACTGGCCGGGATCCTGAACCGGGTACTGGAGAGTATTCCGTTAAAGGAAAAGCAGGCGATCTTTCAGAAGTGGATCGGGTATTCCGGTGTAGGATTGCCGCTCACGCCAGATGAAAAGTCCTGGATAAAAAATCACCCTGAGATCAGCATTGCTTTTGATGGCGACTTCGCTCCCTACAGCTTCCAGAATGCTGAAGGCGAATTCCTTGGGATCGCCGTCGACTTTGCCCAGGAACTGGCCTCCCGGCTAGGACTGAAACTGAGAATCTATCCCGACGGAACCTGGAAAAATTTGTATCAGGCGGGACAACAACGGAAATTGGACGTTATCGCGACCTTGGTGCAACGCCCGGAGCGGGATCAGTGGTTTTCATTCACCAGCCCCTACCTCTCCTTAGCTCTATACATCATCACAACAAATGATAGCACCGGCATTAAAACCCGGGAAGATATCGCCGGCAAAAAGCTGGCGCTGGTGGAAGGCTATGCTTCAACCACCCATATCCTCAAAAAATATCCATCGGTCGAACCGGTCCTTGTAAAGAACCAGACCCAGGCGTTGCAGGCCATCGCTGCCGGAGACGCGGAGGCGACCGTCGCCGCCCTTGGGGAGGCGCAGCATATTATCACCAAGCGTGGACTTCCGAACCTGCGATTTGTCTCCCTATTTGAGCAGGGCCATTCCGAGCAACGCTTCGGTGTGCGCAAGGACTGGCCGGAGTTGACATCCATCTTGGAGAAAGCCCTCGATTCCTTGAGCACAGCCGAACGTCTGAAGATTTTCCAGCGCTGGAGTTACCCGAACATTGCCGAGGCGGAAACCGTCGGTGAACAGAGCCCGGGCCAATTACTGACTTCGAGTGAACAGGCCTGGTTGGAAGACCACCCGGTGATCAGGGTCGGGCATTCGAGCCGGTTTGAACCCCTGTTCATCAAGGATCCGGATGGATCTGTCACAGGGATTCTTCCCGATTTATACCAGTTGGCGGGAGAACGGCTGGGTGTAAAAATGGAGTTTGTCGATGACAGCTGGTTGGAAATTCACCGGCGCGCCAAGGCACTGGAAATCGACATCGTCGGCCAAATGAATGCCATTGCGGCGAACGAAATGGGATTTCTCACCACCGACGAGCCGTACATCAACCTGGTGACCGTTTTCGCCAGAAAAGATCGTAATTTTGAAGTTACCTCGGATGAGGACCTGCGAGGATTGCGGGTTGCCTATTATCAGGACACCATTTTTTTGGACAAATATTTCGAAAGCCGCCGCGATCACATCACGCTGGTAAAAACCAGCAGCCCGCTCGATGCGTTTAAGCTCGTATTAGCGGGCACCGCTGACGTGACAGTCGGTTTTAACATTTTCAATTATTTCCTCGCCAAAAATACCCTCCGGGAAATCGAACCGATCTATGTACTAAAAGATCTCGAAATACAAGGGGTTGCTGCCGTAAGACCCGACGCACCCCTATTGGTTTCCATTCTGAACAAAGCTTTTAACTCCATTGGTATTGAAGAAAAAAGCAGCGTCCTGGCGAGGTGGAGCGGGTTGCCGCCACAGAAAGAACGGAGGGTCTCGCTCAGTGAATCAGAGCGGAACTGGCTGGACAACCATCCCAAAGTCCGATTGGTCACGGACAAGACAGCGGTTCCCTATTCTTATGTGGATAAAAAAGGTCAATTTGCCGGTATTCTGGCGGATGTCTGTCTGCGACTCGAAACGCTGTTGGGAATACAATTCGAGTTCGAACCTGCCGAATACTATGAGATTGTTGAACATGTGAAAAAGAGCGATAAAGATTTGATCTCCGGTTTTGATCCTCTGGATGCACCCTTTGACAAAAACTATTTAAAGGTCCATGACATTGTTTTCATGCCCTTTGCGCTTTTTGCGCCAGCGGACAGTGAATTGCACTCGGGTGGATTGAGTGCTTTATCCGGCAAGAGGGTCGCCCTTGTGAAGGGCTGGGATACGTCCCATCCAGCTCTCGAAATATTCAGATCGGGCGAGTTTATTTTTGGCAAGACACCGCTCGACTGCGTCAATCTGGTATTGCAGGGCAAAGCCGATGCCGTCTTCGAAGTCGCCTCCCTGATCACGAGTTTATCAAATCAGCACCTCATCCAGAATATACGCATGGTTCACTTGTCCAAACATGGCATGCCACTCACCATGCTTGTGAAGAAAGAATGGCCGGAATTGCATAGCGCTTTGAATAAAGCGTTGGACACAATTGGCCCGGAGGATCGCATTGCCTTGCTGAAAAAGTGGAACGCCTACGAAGACAGTGCCGACTATCGATTGATGACCATCGAGCTCACGGAAGAAGAACGCCGTTGGTTAACAGAGCACCCGACCGTTCGTGTTGCCCTGGATCCCGACTGGGCGCCGGTTGAATTTCGTGATGGCAACGGGCACTATCAGGGCATTTCCGTGGAATACCTGAAGCGATTGGAGGATTTGCTCGGGATCCGACTGGAGATAGCCGAAGGCGTGTCATGGAACCAGGGACTGGATGCCATTCGCAACAAACAGCTGGATATGGCCGCATCCATGTCCAAAACAGCAGTGCGCGAAGATTTTGCCCGGTTCACCGCTCCCTATCTCTCCATGCCCGTCAACATCTTTACCCGAAATGATATCTCCTACATCGGCAGCCTGGACAACTTAGCGGACAAACAAGCTGCGGTGGTGGAACATTACGCTATTTTCGAATGGCTAAAGCGTGACCACCCAAAGATCCGCCTGGTCCCGGTGCAATCAATTCGCGATGGGTTAAAGTTAGTCGCAACCGGCGACGTGGAGGCGTTTATCGGCAATGTGGTCGCCGCCAGCTATTACCTCGGCCAGCTGCACCTGAACAACGTCCGGGTTGCCGGTGAAACTCCCTATAGCAATGACCAAGCCATGGCGGTGCGCGACGACTGGCCCATCTTTGCCAACATATTGCAAAAAACCCTGGGCGCCATCGAGCAGCCGGAAAGGGATACCTATTTCAACCGCTGGATGTCGATTAAATACGAGCATGGTTTCGATTATTCTCTCTTGTGGAAGGTCCTTGCCGGCATGGGGGTGTTGTTTTCGGCGATTCTCTTCTGGAACAATCGCCTGAACACGGCGGTCAAGCAGCGCACCAGCGAGCTGAGAGACAGCGAGGAAAGGCTGAAGGAATCCGAAAGGTTCTTGAGGCTGCTGATTGACCATATGCCCAATCAGGTCTACTGGAAAGATCGTGACTCGACGTATAAGGGATGCAATAAAGAGTTTGCCGGAGTCGCCGGGATGAAAACGCCGAATGACGTTGTCGGATTAACCGACGATGAACTCCCTTGGGATGCAACCCATGCTGAAAGTAGTTGCCAGGTTGACAAGAACGTCATGGATTCGGGGAGCCCCATGATCAATCTGGAAGAATCCTACGACACTGCGGACGGTGATCAGGGCTGGGTATTGACCAACAAGATTTCCATTCGTGACAGCAAAGACCGGATTGTCGGCATGCTGGGGATTCGGTCGGATATTTCCGAACGCAAGCGGGCCGAGGAGGACCTGGCAAAATACCGGGACCTCCTGGAGAAGTTGGTTCAAAAGCGCACCATCGCGTTGCGGCAGAGTGAAAAAAGTTTGCAGTTGGTGATCGAGAGCAGCCCGGTTGCGATTGCTTTCGCAGTCGAAGGCGAGATTCAATTTGCAAATACCGCATTCAAGCAGTTGTTCGGCGCCGGTATTGGTGAAAAGACAATCAAACTCTATGTAGACCCGGAAGCAAGAGACAGAATCATTGAAAAATTGAATACTGACGGTAAACTGGAAAACTATGACGCTCAGATGTACAATGCCCGGCAAGAAGCAAGGGATATGCTGCTTTCCTTTAATCTTGGCACCTACGGGGGCCAGGAAGGGGTGCTCGGCTGGATATTGGATATCACCGATCGTAAACGCCAGGAAGCGGAACTGCAGCGGGCCAAAGAAAACGCCGAGGCCCTCAACCGGGAGCTGGCCTTTACAAAATTTGCCTTTGACAACGCGCCGGTTGCCATCGAGTGGTTGCGGTCGGATACGGCTGACATGGTTTATGTCAACCAGCATGTCTGCAACCTGCTGGGCTATAGCCAGGAGGAAATGCTCACCAAGTCGGTGTTCGACTTTGATCCGGTTTATAATCGAGATGCCTGGCCGGCCTTCCGCAAAGAAATGCGGCGACAAGGACAGATGACGTTTGAATCCGTCTGGCAATCGAAAGAGGGGTCATCGTTTCCGGTCGGAATTTCGGCCAGATCATTGGTCTATGAAGGGGAAGAATATTTCATTGCCTTTATTCAGGATATCACCGAACGCAAGACAGCCGAAGAGGAATTGTCGTCACAAAGAGCCCTGCTGCAAAAAATTCTGGACAATATCGATCAAGCTGTCGTGTTATACGGGGCCGACCGGCGCCTGGTCACCTGGAACAGCCACTTTCCCGACATCGTAAATCTTTCAGAAGAAGATTTTTTGTACCCGGGAAGGGAGGTTTACGATGTCGCCTTCGAGATGGCCAAAAGGGGCACCTATGGTGCGGGCGTCCCCGACCAATTGGCGTCCCAACGGGTGGAGCAATTGTGGGCCGGCATTTATGATTCCGAAGTCTCATTCGGTGACGAACGTAAATTCGAAGTGCGCAGCACCGCCCTGCCGGATGGCGGATTGGTGATCACCTTTTTCGACATTACGGAGCGCAAACGAGCCGAAACCGAATTGAAGACCGCCAAGGAAGATGCCGAGCGTGCCAATAAAAAGCTAAAAGAACTGGACACGCTCAAGTCCATGTTCATCGCCTCCATGTCACACGAGCTGCGCACGCCGCTCAATTCGATCATCGGTTTTACCGGCATGACCCTTGACGAACTCTCCGGTGAACTCAATGACGAGCAGAAGGACAACCTCAGCCGGGTTTACCGGTCAGCCAAGCATTTGCTGAATCTCATCACTGATGTTATCGACATCTCAAAAATTGAAGCCGGCCGAATCGACTCATTTCTGGAGGAAGTTTCACTGTCAGAGCTTGTCAACGAGGCCATCGACACGATTCGGTCTCAGGTGCAGAAAAAAGGGTTGCATCTCGAGGTCGAAGCCCCTGACGAGATCGTGTTTCGGACCGACCGCAAGCGGATGCTCCAATGTCTGCTCAATTTATTAAGCAACTCAGTCAAATATAGCGAACACGGCACAGTCACCGTAAAGGCCTATCAGGCGGAGGGCGGGGTTGAAATATCGGTCAGCGACACCGGTATCGGCATCGCCAATGAGGACATGCCCAAACTCTTCGAAGCCTTCGAACGACTCGAGTCACACCTGAGGATAAAGGCCGGCGGGACCGGGCTGGGCCTCTATCTGACCAAAAAGATTGCCACTGAAATTTTGGGTGGCGAGATTAAGGTGGCGAGTGAAGCCGGCCAAGGCAGCACCTTTACCCTGAACATCCCCCAAGACCATGAAACAGCACAGAGTGAATTGAAGCTTTAAAGAGGACGATGCCATGAAGAGAGCCCTGGTCATTGAAGACAATCAAGACAACATGGTGCTGATTACCCGGCTGCTGAATAAAGCCGGCTACCGGACCCTGGAGGCCATGACCGGCCGGGCGGGCGTTGACATGGCCCTCAAGGAAAGGCCGGATTTTATCCTGCTCGATATCCAGCTGCCGGACATCCTGGGAACGGAGGTGCTCAGATTATTGCGTGAGTCGGAGATCGGCGTCGGCATCCCGGTGATTGCGGTCACCTCCTTTGCCATGGCCGGGGATCGCGAAAGGCTGCTTGAAGCCGGTTGCGACGGTTATCTGGAAAAACCTATCGATCCCAAGCTGATCATTCAACAAATCAAAAAGATTATCGGAGATGACTGATGAAAATTCTTATCGCCGAAGATGAAAACGATGCCAGGATATTTCTTGAAAGACGTCTGCAGAAAGAGGGGTACACGGTCGTTGCCGCCGTAAACGGGGCAGATGCCCTTGGAAATGCCCGCAAAACAAAGCCGGACCTGGTTATCTCCGATATCATGATGCCGGTGATGGACGGATTTGAGCTCTGTCGACGGATGAAGGCGGATGAAGATCTTCGCTCCATCCCCTTTTTATTCTATACCGCGACATTCCTGGACCGCAAAGACGAGCAGTTGGCCATGGAACTGGGAGGTGAACGGTTTATTGCCAAACCGATCGAGATTGAGCGCTTGCTTGACATCATTAAAGAGGTTTTAGAGGCCCACCAGGAAAAGCAGCTTTCCCCGGACGATCCATCTGCTGAAAGTCAGGAACATCTCGCATCCATGTACGCCCAGACAATTGGCCGCAAGCTCGAGAAAAAGGTGAAGGAATTGGAGGAGGAGCGACGGGCCTTGCAGCAGAGCGAAGAAAAATATCGGTCGACATTCGAGAATGCCGCTATCGGTATCGCCCGAGTCGATATGGAAGGCCGACCGGTCCAATCCAATCCGAAGTTTCAGCAAATGCTTGGCTACAGTGCTGATGAACTGAGCAACATGATATTCACCGATTTTACCCATCCCGAAGATGCCTCCGCGGACATGGCGCGTTTTCGGAAACTTATTGCGGGCCGGGGCGACAGTTATCACCTCGAAAAACGATATCTGCGCAAGGATGGTGAAATAATCTGGGTAAACCTGACGGTTTCTCTGATTCGGAACGAGGAGGGTCAGCCACAGTATGCCATCGGAATGGCAGAAGATATTACCGAACGCAAGCGCGCGCAAGAGCGAGAAAAGCTGCAGCGTGAACAATTAATCCAGGCCGACAAAATGGTGGCGCTGGGGATCCTCGTGGCCGGTGTGGCCCATGAGATCAACAATCCGAACACGGCTATCATGACCGGGACCCGGCAAGTCAAAAACATGTGGACCTCATTGATGCCGGTGTTGGATGAAATCTACCAGGAAAACGGTGACCACCCAGTGGGCAATTGGCAGTATTCTGAGATTCGCGAACGCTTACCGGCGTTGCTGGAAGGCATCGCTGACGGCAGCAAGCGCATTAAGCGGCTTGTTGGAGAATTGAAGGCGTTTTCCCGCAAAGAAAATTCAACGGCCATGCAGCCGGTTAAACTCAACGATTTGGTTGAAAATGCCCTGGCGCTGGTTTCAAATCTGATTAAAAAATCAACCCGACACCTTGCGATCGAGCTGGATCAAAATCTGCCGGAGATAACCGGCAATGCCCAGCAGCTGGAGCAAGTAATAGTCAATTTGCTGATCAACGCCTGCCAGGCGCTGGCCGACAGGCACGAAGGGATTCAGGTGAAGGCTGCTTACAACAACCGGTCCCAACGGGCGGAAATATTCGTGCGGGACGAAGGGGTGGGTATCAAACCCGGTGATCTCCCCCGTGTGACCGATCCCTTTTTCACCACCAAACGCGATATCGGTGGAACCGGACTGGGGCTGTCGATTTCCTCGAAAATCATTACCGAGCACAAAGGCACCATCGAGTTTCAATCTGCGATCGGAAAAGGAACAACCGTTAAATTAACCTTTCCGGTTAATGCTGGTTGAGACCACTGCTGGTCATTAAGGGAATTGAAGATTGAAGATTGAAGATTGAAGATTTATGGATTCGCTCGCGCAGCGCAGGCGCTTGCGCCGCGTGTCGCTCTGTCCTTTTGAATTAAACCGATAGAGTTGATTAAATATCCAATCTGGAAATGACAAAATCTTGCGCAAACAAGCCAGGTCTTAAGAACGGAACCAACCGCAATGTAACGTTGAGGGATGGAGATGGCTTAGTTTTTGTCATTGGTATTTATGTCATTTGAATTTGTTTCGTGCTTCGAGCTTCGGATTTCGAAATTAAAAAGTTGCATCAGTGGTCTGGCCTCTTTTCAGGGGGCTTCCTGAGGCATCCTGCTCAGCGGGAGGAGCGTACACTTTACTTTTTAATTCACACCAAAATATCTAGCGAGATGAATATGACACCATTTAACGGGAAACCGATTGTGATGCCATTTCGTATCCTGTTGACCGGGCTTCTAATGCTGGCGCTGTATCACCCGGCGACCGCACCGGTGCGGGCCCAGGATACTTCGGGCGGGCAGCTGCCCAATATCGGTCTGACAAAAGCCGAAGAAGATTGGCTGCGCAACCATTCCACCATTCGGATCGGCGTCGATCCGGCTTATGCGCCCTATAGTTTCCGCGATGATAAGGGACGCTACCAGGGCATCGCCATGGAGTTCGCCGGTTATCTCGATCAGCTGTTGGGCACCACCATGGAAGTGGTGCCGGACCTGAGCTGGCCGGAGATCGTGGACGGCGTGCGCGAACGCCGCCTGGATGTGGTGCTGACCATGTCCCACCGTCCGGAGCGGGAAGCATTCGTCAACTTTACCGAAATTTATCTGCCCACCCCCCTGGTCGTCATGCGCCGCAGCGGGGATGCTTCGATCACATCGGAAGCCGATCTCGACGGCCGCACCGTGGCCCTGGTTGAAGGCTATTCTTCAACCAAACGAGTTTTGGAAGCGCAACCCGGGGTCAAGCCGCTAATGGTGAAGACCGCCCTGGAAGGGCTCTTCGCCGTGGCCACCGGCAAGGCCGATGCCTATGTGGGGGTGCTGGGAATCAATTTATATCTGGCCCAGGAGAACGGCATCACCAACCTGGAGGTGGCTTCACTCTATGGCGAGGGCACCAATGGCCAACGCTTTGGGGTGCGCAAGGACTGGCCTCAACTGGCGTCCATTCTGGACAAGACCCTGGCCGTCATGCCGGATAAGGACAAACGGCAATTGTTCGAACGCTGGCTGCCGGCCCGGGCAGCGGTGCCCCCGCCGCGCGTTCACGCTGCCCTTCCGGATCCTATTCGTTTGACGCCTGAAGAGCGCGCCTGGATCGCCGATCATCCCGTGATTCGGGTAATGGGTGAGACCGACTATCCGCCTTGGGATTTCGTCAAAGACGGCAAACCGGTGGGCTATGGTGTCGACTACACCAAATTGCTGGCGGAGCGGCTGGGGCTGGAACTTGAATTTGTGATTGCACCGCTAGGTGAGCTTATCGAGAAAACAGCCAAACGAGAGCTGGATCTGATGCACACGGCCTATAGTGATATGCATGAGAGGATTCTCAGCTCTAAACCATACGGACGATATTTTCCGGTCGTATTCAGACGGACGGACCGAACCGACATTCAAAACCTGGCGGACCTGGCAGGAAAGCGCGTTGCCGCAGTCAAGGGTGATGCGGCCGCCAAGACTTTAAAAAAAGCCGTGCCGGATGCAGCCGTAGTGGATTACTCCGGTTATCGCGATGCCCTGCTGGCTGTACTCGAAGAGCAAATCGACGCGGCCATTATGGACCGTACCGTGGGGGCTTATCTTATTCGGAAACATCTGTTCCAGGGTTTGGAAGCAACAGAGGAAATTCGTGCAACGACGGACGACCCGTATTCGGATATGCGACTCGGCGTGCGCAGCGATTGGCCCGAGCTACTGGCCCTGCTCGAAAAAGCCATGGATTCAGTTACCGACCAGGAACTTGCAGCTCTGGGTGATAAGTGGCTTGGAGAGCTTGGGATGCCCCTGCAGCATATTCAACTCACAGCATCCGAGCGCCGGTGGCTTGAGGCCCACCCGGTGGTTCGGGTCGTTTTGGATCCACATTGGGCACCGATAGAATTCCGGGACGACAAGGGGGGGGGTACCAGGGCATCTCCCTGAATTACCTGCGACGCCTGGAAGAACTATTAGGTATCCGGCTGGAGATTGCCGCAGGCCTGTCCTGGAGTGAGGGGGTGGAGGCCGTCCGCAGGAAGCGGATCGATATGGCCGTATCCATGGCCAGGACCAAAGCCCGTGAGGATTTCGCCCTGTTCACCAGCCCCTATCTCTCCATACCCGTCAACATCTTCGCCCGTAACGAGGTCTCCTACATCGGCAGCCTGGACAATCTGGCGGGCAAGCAAGTGGCGGTGATAAGAGATTACGCCGTGGCCGAATGGCTCAAGCGCGACCACCCGGAAATCCGGCAAGTGCTATTCGAATCAACGCCTGATGCCCTGAAAATGGTGGCAGCCGGCAAGGTGGATGCCCATGTCGGCGATGTCGTCACCACCAGCTATTATATCGGCAAGCTGCACCTGAACCATGTTCGGGTTGCCGGCGAAACGCCCTATAAAAATAACCAATCCATGGCCGTGCGCGCTGACTGGCCCATATTTGCCGGCATCCTGCAAAAAGCCCTGGATGCCATCGAGCAGCCGGAAAGGGACACCTTTTTCAACCGCTGGATGTCCATCAAATACGAGCATGGTTTGGATTACACCCTCCTATGGCAAATCCTGGCGGCAGTGGCCATGTTGTTTGCCGCGGTTCTCTTTTGGAACAACCGTCTGAACACGGCGGTCAAGTAGCGCACCAGTGAGCTGAAAGAGAGTGAGGACAAGCTGAAAGAATCCGAAAGAAAGTTCCGTCTGCTCTATGAAAATGCCCAGGTGGGTTGGGGATTCACCAGAATCAACGACGGAAAAACGATTCTATGCAACAAAAAGTTTGCGCAGATATTCGGATATGAGACCCCGGAAGCGTGTGTTGCCGACTTTGTATCCTCCGAGCATTACCTTGATCCTAGTTTTCGAACGAAATTGCTGGAAGAGTTGAAAAAGACGGGGGAAGCACAAGACTATGAAACACAATTCACCCGCAAGGACGGCACGATCATCTGGGTTAGAGCTTCTGTCCGAATAAGTCCTGAAATGGACCACATTGAAACTCTGGCCGTCGATATCACCGAACGCAAGCAGGCCGAGGTGGAACTAATAAAATACCGTGAACATCTCGAGGAACTCGTTAAAGAACGCACCCAGGAGATGGAAGAAGCTCTGGCAAGTTTGGCAAAGAGTGAGGAACGTTTCGATCTTGCCATGCGCGGGGCCAATGATGGTTTATTTGACTGGAACTACGTAAGCAATGAGGTCTACTTTTCGGAACGCTGGTTTAGTATGTTGGGTTACGGTTTGAATGAGTTCGCCGGCACTGCCGACACCTGGGCAGAACTTTGCCACCCGGACGATATGCCAAAAACGCTGGAGACAGTAGGGGCCTGCGTTAAGAATCAGGAGGATGGCTACAGCGCCGAGTTTCGCATGCGCCATAAGGATGGTCACTGGGTGCCGATTCTATCACGCGCCTATGCTGCCCGCGACCCTGTAACAGGAGAAGTGAATCGTTTTGTCGGCACCCATATCGATCTGACGGAACGCAAGCGAGCGGAGGAGGCATTAAAACGGGATGAGGAGCGTCTCACGGCTTTATTGGAACTCAGCCAGATAAAAAGCACTTCAAAACAAAAGCTTGCTGATTTTGCCCTAAAAAAATGTGTCGGTCTGACCAAGAGTGAGGTCGGCTACTTTCATTTTTATGACGAGGATCTGAATAACCTGGAGCTTTTCAGATGGTCTAAAGAAACCCTCAAAAAATGTTCAGCAGAAAAATCCCCGCATTACCCGCTGGAAAGTGCGGGTATTTGGGCAGACTGTGTCCGACTCAGAAAACCGGTTATTCACAATGACTATCCGAACTATGCCGACAAGAAAGGCGTCCCCGAGGGACATTTCCCGATCCTGCGACACATGAGTGTTCCGGTCTTCGATGAAGATAAAATCGCCGCCGTGGCAGGGTTCGGGAACAAGCAAGAGCCCTATGATACGTCTGATGTCCGTCAAATCACGCTCTTTATGGATAGCATGTTGAGAATATTAAAACAGAGAAAGGCTGAGCAGGAGCTATCTGAGCAAAGAGCCCTGCTGGAAGAGATTCTTGATAATATTGATGAGGCGGTCGTGCTTTACGACGCCGAGAGGCGAATCGTAACCTGGAACAAACATTACCCCGATATGATAAATCTTTCGGCTGAAGATTTCCTGTACAAGGGAAGATCGGTCTACGAGATCGGATACGAAGTCGCAAAAAGAGGCGTGTACGGCAAAGGTGATCTGGAGAAATTGGCGACCGAACGGGTGGAGCAGTTATGGGCCGGCAAAGGTGAAACGGAAATATCATTCGGTGACGAGCGCGAATTCAGCGTCCATAGCAAAGTGCTGCCTGACGGCGGCTTGGTGATAGCTTTTAAGGATATCACCGAAAGAAAGCGCTATGAGATGCAATTGCTTAAAGCCAAAGAAACCGCCGAAGCGGTGAACCGGGAGTTGGCCTTTACGAAATTTGCCTTTGACAACGCACCGGACGCCATCGAGTGGGTTCGCTCGAGTGACGCGACGATGGTTTATGTAAACGGGCATGCCTGCAGGCTGCTGGGATACAGCGAGAAAGCGTTGCTCAACCTGTCGGTATTCGATATTGATCCGGTTCATAGCAAAGACCGTTGGACGAACTTCAGCCAAGATCTGAAGCGGGAAGGCCAGATGACTTTCGAATCCATTTGGAAACGAAGGGACGGCACCCAGTTTCCTGTGGAAATATCCGCTAAATCATTGAGTTATGAAGGGGAGGAATATTTCATCGCATTCGTGCGGGATATTCGTGAGCATAAACAGGCGCAGAACGACCTTCAAAAGGCCAAAGAGGCGGCTGAGGCAGCTTCACGGGATGCCACCCGCCTGCTTGCGGAGACTCGCCAGCGGAATGCGGAGCTTGAAATCATCAACCATGTCGGAAAGGCCCTGACGGAACACCTTGATTTAGATAAGATGATCAGCCTCGTTGGGGATACCCTGTTTGAAGCCATGCAGCCCCATGTGGTTTACATCGCCCTTCTCGATGAAACCAACAATGAATTACCATTTCCATATTTCAGGGCCGGTGAGAAGCGCATTCAGAGAAAATCGCTCAAACTCGGCCAGGGTCTGGCCTCCAGGATTCTTGAAAGGCGCGAGCCCATTTCGTGCCCGAACCTGGAAGTGCAACAGCAGCTGGGTGTGAAACTCAGGTCCGATTCCGTCCTGACCGAGTCTTTCTTGGGTGTTCCTATCCTGGCCGGAAACAGGGCCATCGGAGTGTTGAGCATTCAAGATTTTGAACCGGACCGTTACCTGGAGTCTGATGTGCGGACCGTGAGTACGATTGCCGCAAATCTGGGCATCGCGATCGAGAATGCGCGACTTTATACGGAATCCCAATCAGCGAAATCAGCCGCTGAAGCCGCAACACGCGCCAAAGGTGAATTTTTGGCCAACATGAGCCATGAAATTCGAACCCCGTTGAACGCCATTGTCGGACTTAGTTTTCTGGCCAAACAGACCGAGCTCACACCCCGACAATATGACTACCTGGCTAAAATTGATTCATCGGCCGAAACGCTTCTAACCGTAATCAACGATATCCTTGATTTTTCAAAAATCGAGGCCGGCAAGCTCACCATGGAAGCGGCTGAATTTTATCTGGAGGAGGTGTTGAACAAGGTCGCGGACATGGTTTCCATGAAGGCCGATGAAAAAGGTCTGGAGCTTATATTCAGTACCGACCCCAGTACACCCGATGAACTGGTGGGAGATCCTTTGCGTCTGGGACAGGTCTTGATCAATCTGGTGGGCAACGCCGTCAAATTTACCGAAAAGGGCGAGGTTGTCGTTCAAACCCGCCTGGTTGAAGATCGCGGGGATCAGGTATTGTTGAAATTTGACGTCCGGGACACGGGCATCGGCCTTTCAGAGGAACAGACGCAGCGACTGTTCCAGGCCTTTAGCCAAGCGGATACATCAACGACACGCAAGTTCGGCGGCACGGGCTTGGGTCTCGTCATCTGTAAACGCATCGTTGACATGCTGGGCGGTAGAATTGACGTACAGAGTGGACCGGGCAATGGCAGCACCTTCAGCTTTACCGCCGTGCTGGGCCGGCATGCGAAAAGAAGACCCATACCATTGATGTTCGCTGAAAATTTCAGGGGCATGCGGGCCCTGATCGTGGATGACAGCCGGACGGCCCGGCAAACGCTCAAGCGAATTTTGGAGTCCCTCAAACTCGATGTAACGCTGGCAGATTCCGGTACGGAGGCCCTGCGCATCATCGAGAAGCGTACTGCCAGGGGGCAGCAGTTTGATATGGTGTTCACGGATTTCAAGATGCCGTTGATGGACGGTCTGGAGACCGCCCGACATATCAAAAGCCACGGCGGCCTTTCCGAGGTTCCGATAATTATCATGGTGACGGCCTATGGCAGGGATGATGTGCTCCAGCGGGCGCAACAGATCGGATTGGACGGCTTTATCACCAAGCCGGTTTCGCCCTCCACGATTTTGGACGGCATCATGACGGCCTTTGGAAAGAAGTCCGATGCCCGCCTGGTTGGCAAGCTCTTACCATCTAAAATTGAGGGTAGTCTGGCCGGTATTGCCGGTGCGCGAATACTTCTGGTGGAGGACAACGAGATCAACCAGCAGGTGGCCTGCGAATTGCTTTCGTTGGTGGGATTGGAAATATCCGTGGCCGAAAATGGGCAGGCCGCCCTGGAGATGATGGACAACGACAAGTTCGATGCGGTCTTAATGGATGTTCAAATGCCGGTGATGGATGGATTGGAAGCGACCCGTCGCATTCGTGCGGGGGAGCAGCAGGCCGACATTCCTATCATTGCCCTCACGGCCCACGCGATGACCGGAGACCGGGAAAAAAGCCTTCAGGCGGGGATGAATGATCACGTCACCAAACCGCTGGACCCGGAGGAGCTTTTCAATGCTCTGGTTAAGTGGATCAAACCCGGGGAGCGTCCAAAAGCTGAAAAATCCCTGGCCCGGGAACGGAAAGCGGCTCGGGATCAAACAGAACTCAGCTTGCCCGAACTGCCGGGCATTGATACCGTCTCCGCCCTGGCCCGGGTGGGCGGGAACAAGGTCGCGCTGATTCGTCTGCTGAAGAAATTCGGTGCGGGACATGCAGATGCCGTTGATGTCATTGCAGGTCTTTTAAAAGAAGGTGATATCCAAAAGGCCCAGGAAGCGACCCACGCCTTAAAGGGCGTATCCGGCACGATCGGCGCGGATGAACTCCAACAGGCAATCGCACGGTTGGAGTCGGCCATCAATGAGAAACGCACCGCTGCATGGCAAGACTTGCTGGGTTCGACGCGTGTAGTGCTGGATCAGGTGTTGGCCTCTATCCGGCAGCTTAAAGATGTCGTGGAGGATCAGGATCCGGGTGCAGCAGCTGTTGAAGAAACCCGGCCGCTGGATATGGTTAAAATCGCCTCGGTTCTGGCCGATACCAGAAAGCTCCTTGAAGACAACAACTTCAATGCGGGCCTGCAGGTGGAAGAACTCACCAGTCTTTTGAAGGGCAGCGATGTTCAGCAACAACTGGCGGAGTTGAAAAACCTTACGGATCGCTATCGCTTCAAAGATGCGCTAAAGGTGATGGATGAGCTGGCGGAAGCGCTGGAAAATAGTAAATAGAAGTGTTCTTTTGCGATAAATACTGCCCTAATTGATTTAAAGCCAATTGGGAGTCATTCGTTATCAGTTATTAGTCACTCGTTAATGGTTTTAAAAGGATGAAATCTAGTTTTTCATCTTCCCACTGGTAGAAATATAAGATCAGGCTCTCGGCCCATTCTAATAACGATTAACAAATAACAAATAACACCTAAATGAGCGCTTTTCTGCTCATTTAGGGTACTTGTTAAGGAGAATACGATGGTCACTGATACAACCAAGCCGTGCGTGCTCGTTGTCGACGACGTTGCCGAAAATATCGATGTTCTGGCGGGAGCGCTGGCGCCTGAATATGATGTCAAAATTGCCCTCAATGGTGAAGACGCCCTGGAAATTGCCTTTGCGAAACCGCACCCGGACATGATTTTGCTGGATATCATGATGCCCGGAATGAATGGGTATGAGGTTTGCCGGAAGCTTAAAGAAGACAAAGCAACCTGCGATATTCCCGTGATATTTGTCACCGCCATGGCAGAGCTGGAGGACGAAGCCAAGGGCTTTGATGTGGGCGGCGTGGACTACATCACCAAACCCATTCGGACCCCCATTGTTCTGGCCCGTGTCAAAGCGCACCACGAGCTTAGACTGGCACGTGAAAATTTAAAAGCGCAGAACCGGATCCTGAAAGAGAACCTGCGCCTCCGGGAGGACGTGGACCGGATCGTGCAGCACGATCTAAAAACACCGATCAATGTGGTCATGTGGGCCCCGGATATTTTGAAGGCTGAAGGTAATCTCTCGGCCACCCAGATCGAGACGCTCCACGTTCTGAAACAGGCCAGTTACTCGATGCTGCAAATAGTCAACAGCTCGATTAACCTCATAAAAATGGAGCGGGGTGAATATCAGGTCCAGGCCAATCCCGTGAATGTAATAAAACCGCTTTCACAGATCGGCAATGAGATGCAGGGATTGCTGCGAACCAAGCAATTGAATCTGGAAGTCCGCGTCAATGGGCAGGCGCTGGTTGAATCTAACGATTTCACTATCGAAGGGGAAGAAATCCTATTTTACACCCTGCTGACCAACCTGATTAAAAATGCCATGGAAGCATCACCCGAGGGTGAGACCGTGTCCATATCTTTGGATGAAGGGAAAGCTTTCGACATTCGCATTCATAATCAGGGAGCTGTGCCTGAAGATGTTCGCGACCGTTTTTTCGACAAATATGTGACGGCCCGAAAAAATCCGGCACGGGTTTAGGCACCTATTCGGCCAGACTGATCGCCGAAACCCTGAACGGATCGATTCGCCTCGATACATCTGCGGAAAAAGGAACGACGGTTCGGATTACGTTTCCGAAATAATGATGAATTCGTAAAAAGTCGAATTCATCATGTGTTTGGTGTGTCGTGTTTGGTATTTGGTTTGACACTTTAAACGTTATATCAAGATGCTATACCACTAAACACCAACTACTAAACACTCGTGTAAAAAGGTCGTTTTTCGACTTTTTACGAGACTGTCATTCTTCAATTCCGGCTTTGCCGGACCGGGAGGCTGTTCCATGAAAAAAAGACTGTATCCCGAACTGCCGGTGATGCTGGTCGATGACGAAGATCACATTCTGTTGGCATTTGAAACCGAGCTGAAGGGCGCCGGCATAACCAACACCGTGACCTGCAATGACAGTCGGGAGGTTGTATCGCTCGTCAGCCGGCAGGAAATCGGTGTGATGCTGCTGGACCTTTCCATGCCGTACATTAGCGGTGAAGAACTGCTTGAAGCCATGGCCCAGGAGTATCCGGATGTTTCCGTAATTGTCGTCACGGGGATCGATGAAACTGAAACGGCGGTTCGATGCATGAAAGCCGGGGCAATCGATTACCTGGTCAAGCCCGTGGAAGAAGGCTTGTTGGCCGCATGCGTGAAACGGGCGGTTCAATTTCGGGAGCTCAATGATGAAGTTTCAAGTCTCAGAGAACGGCTGTTTTCCGAAAACCTTGAGCGCCCCGATGCCTTTTCCGCGATCATTACGGACTGCAGCAGCATGATGGCGATATTTAGATATGTTGAAGCAGTGGCGAAAACATCCAATCCGATACTCATTACCGGTGAAACCGGGGTTGGCAAGGAGTTGCTGGCTCGTGCCATCCACCAACTCAGCAGCCGATCCGGGCGGCTTGTGCCCGTGAATGTCTCGGGCCTGGAAGACAATGTATTTTCCGATACGCTATTCGGGCATCGCAAAGGTGCATTTACCGGTGCAGAAGAGACCCGCCAAGGCATGATCGAGCGGGCATCCGGAGGATCCCTTTTTCTGGATGAAATCGGAGATCTGAGTACCGCCTCGCAGATTAAACTGCTAAGATTATTGCAGGAGGGTGAATACTTGCCGTTGGGCAGCGATCTACCGGGGTACAGCGATGCCCGCGTCATTGCAGCCACCAATCATGACCTGAAGCATGCTCAAGCGGAGGGACGATTCCGCAAGGATTTGTATTATCGGCTCAAAACCCACCACATCCATTTACCGCCGCTGCGGGACCGGGTCGGCGATTTGCCGCTTCTTCTCGACCATTTCCTCGAGAAAGCCGCCCGGGAACTGACCAAAGAGAAACCGACAACTCCCAATGAATTGCTCGATGTTTTAGGAGCCTATAGCTTCCCCGGCAACGTCAGAGAACTTGAAGCCATGATCTTCGATGCCGTAAGTGTTCATCGCGGCGGCATCCTTTCGACAAGGTCCTTCAGAAACCATGTTGACGAATTGGAATCGGTATTCGAAAAATCGACGACGATACCGCATCAAGCACCGGATAATCCTTTTAATGATTGGTTGAACCTTCCCACGCTAAAGGATGCCGACAAGCTCCTTATGGAAGCGGCATTGAAACGGGCCAACAACAATCTGACCGTAGCTGCCCAGCTGTTGGGCATATCTAAACAAGCGTTGGGTAAACGGCTCAAAAAGTTTCGTCACGATAACTCACCTCACTAAAAGGGTGAAACTTTTGTCTTCCTGTCAACTTTTGGATAGTAAACATAACTATCCGGAATTGTAAGGCTTTGGTAAAAATGACACCCGCTCGTCACAACCAGGGTTTCTCCTTGTTCCAGAACGCATCCTCTTTGTAAATCCAATTATATTTCTCACAATATCAAGTTGTTAAAAATACCTTTCGTCGTTGGCACTCTTTTTGCCATTAGACAGTTACCAATTCAGTTTTGCGTAAAAAGCACAAAATATTTGTTAGTATCATGATAAACCATTGGTATAAAGCCGTTTACGAAGATAAATTTCGGCGTCAACTTTCAAAAAGTCTAAAAGTTAAATAATCGATTGTAATATGATTGACCGAGCGACGTGTCGGGTCGTAGCCGAAGGCGACCTGTGGGGTCGTAGCTCGAAGAGCGAAGCCCCAAGCCTGAAGCGATACCGCAAATAATCAATAATCAATATTCAATATTCAATTCCGGCTTGTCCGGGTTGGGTACGGTTTAAATCGCATCGGCGTTCAATTTGACTAAGGAGTTCCAGGTTATGGTACAGGTTATAGAATACGGTGAAAATATCGGCACACTCAAATATTTTTTTCGCGACGAGCAAGCCGCAATGAAATTCATTAAAAAAATCATGGATGAGACTGAAGAAGAATACACACAGCTCGGGCCGGATAATTGGTACTGCACGACGAAGAAGGAATATGTGAAGATTGAAACGATTTAGGATAAACACCCATGTTATTTTTTAGGAATACAATGAGCCTAACTGAAAAATCTTTTAGATTTAGAACACGAAGAACCATAAAGCGACAGCTGATGTTCGTATAGGAATCAGGAAAGGACAACGATGGAAACGCGAGTTGAGTGCACCCGCTGTCACAGGGTTCGCAACATTGATGGAACGTGGATTTTAGCCGAGATGCAGGATAGGGACGCGGTCGATTCGGATGTGAAAATCGGCTACGGCCTGTGTCCCGTCTGCGCCACAAATTTTTACGATATGCTGTACGCAGCGTCAGACATTTAGATGATAAATTCCTCGAGAAAGACAAAAACGATGCAACTTTTAGGCGGGTGTATATCACCCTGTATTGGCGATCGACAAAAGGCAATAGATGCTTTGCGTCAATATGAAAAGATCGTCTCGACATCCAAAGAACTGATGTCTTTATTGGATAAAAATTATGTGTATCAATCCGTAAACGAAGCCTATTTCCGTGCATATAATAGGAAAAGAGAGGATATCATCGGCCACACCGTCGCTGATCTTTTGGGAGATGAGGTCTTCAACGAAAAGGTGAGGGATAAACTTGACCGATGCCTGACCGGCGAAACGGTAAGCTATCGGGGATGGTTTAATTTCCCCGGCCTGGGAAAAAGGTTTATGGAGGCGAACTATTACCCTTACCGGGAAGAAGACAATTCCATTTCCGGAATTGTCATCAATGCGCGGGATATTACCCGGACCCACGAACTTGAAAACCAGCTTCAGCAATCTCAGAAAAGGGAGGCCATCGGGACACTGGCCGGCGGCATCGCCCACGATTTTAACAATATTCTCGCCTCAGTTATCGGCTACGCAGAACTATCCATTGATCTGGTGGACACGGACACGACGCTGCACAAAAACCTGGAGGCTGTATTCAAGGCCGGGGTTCGAGCAAAAGACCTTGTCAAGCAGATCCTGACATTCAGTCGCCAGGCCGACCAGGAACTTCGCCCGATTAAACTCCAACCGGTAGTCGGTGAAATTCTGAAGTTATCCAGGTCAACCATACCCAGCACCATCGAGATCATGCAAGACATCAGCAATGCCTGCGGGTCCGTCATGGCCGATTCGGTCCAAATCCATCAAATCGCGTTGAACCTGATAACCAATGCCTACCATGCCATGCAGGATACCGGCGGCAAGCTCGAGGTCACGTTGAATGAGGTGGAGTTAACTGCCATTGATATTAAAGACAAGGCAATGTCTCCCGGGCCATATGCCTGTCTAACCGTTGCCGACACAGGCCATGGTATTCAGAAGTCTCTCATGGATCGAATATTTGATCCCTATTTCACCACCAAAGCCAAAGACAAGGGCACCGGTCTGGGGCTTGCGGTCGTACAGGGTATCGTTAACAGCTATGGCGGGGACATTAGTGTATACAGTGAGCCGGGCGTCGGAACGACCTTTCGAATTTACCTGCCCATAATCGAAGCCAAACGTGAAGAGAAGGGAAGTGAAGATGTCGACCCGGCGGTGGGGGGCAAGGAGCGAATCCTGCTGGTTGATGATGAGGAGCCAATTGCCATCATGGAAAAGGAGATGCTGGAGCGTCTCGGTTATGACGTGACGATGCAGACCAACAGTTCCGAGGCATTGAAGACGTTTCGATCCGACCCGGCGCAGTTCGATCTGGTCATCACGGATATGTCGATGCCGAAAATGACCGGTATTGAGTTTTCAAATAAACTGATTAAATCACGTCCGAATATTCCAATTATCTTATGCAGCGGCTTTAGCGAGCAAATCCGCGAAGGGAACACCGCGGAATTCGGTATTCGCGAGTATGTCATGAAACCGATGCTGATGAGCGAGCTTGCCCAAAAAATCAGAAAAATACTGGAACCGGCGTAAGGATTATTTCGGAATTAACAAGAAATGTGGTGGATGATTCATGGATCTCGAAAACAGGATGATAATACGACCGTCACCGTTGCGGGTAAAAGAGGAACACTTTGCCGCTATCTTCAGCGTCAATCCGGCTCCGATGGCGATGACGCGGCTCCGGGACAACCGCTTTGTCGAAGTCAACGAAGCCTGGCAGGACATGACCGGTTATTCTCGGGCGGAAGCCATTGGTCATTCGCCTTTTGATTTGAACCTATGGGTTGACCCTGCCCAGCGTGAGCGGCTGACAGAGACGCTGCGCAAAACGGGAGCGGCGCGCGACGAAGTTAGGATCCAATTGAAGTCCGGCGAAATCCGGCACGCACTGATGTCGGCGGAAATCGTTACGATGGCGGATGAATCCTATCTGTTTACCCTGGCCCAGGATATTACCGAACAGAAACGAATCCAGGCGGCGCTGCTCGATAGCAATAAACGACTTGACCTCGCACTGAATGCCGCGAACCTGGGCATGTGGGATTTTAATCCCACAACGTTTAGTGACGTGCAATTTGATGACCGCTGGTTCACCATGCTGGGGTATCAACCCGATGAGTTTCCGCATGCCGCGGAGACCTGGACCCGGCTGATGCATCCGGACGATGTGGATCCCACCCTGCACCTGCTTAAAGATCATTTGGAAAATAATCGCCCTTACGCCACCGCATTCCGTTTAAAAGCCAAAGACGGAAGTTATCGCTGGATCCATACCATCGGCAAGGTCACATCCTGGGATGACCAGGGGCAGCCGTCGAGAATGGTTGGCATTCACCTGGATATAACCAACCTTAAAAAAGCGGAAGAGCATCGGATCAGGACGGAAGCCAAGTTTCGTCAAGCTCAGAAACTGGAAGCACTCGGTACGCTGGCCGGAGGCATTGCGCATGATTTCAACAATATCTTATCTTCCGTGCTCGGCTTTTCCGAACTTGCCCTTGATAAGTCTGAAAAAGGGACTCCGTTGCACGATAACCTGGAAGAAGTCTTCAATGCGGGGATGCGGGCCAGAGATCTCGTCAAACAGATTCTGGCGTTCAGCCGCAAGGCGGAACAAAAACTCCACCCGGTTCAGATCAAGCTGATTATTAAAGACGCCGTCAAGCTGCTGAGAGCTTCCCTGCCCGCAACCATCGAAATTCAAGAAAGCATTCATAGTGATGAAGCCGTGCTCGCGGATGCGATCCAAATCCACCAAATCTTGATGAACCTTTGTACCAACGCCGGGCATGCAATGCGAGATGGGGGTGGCACTTTGGATATCAGTCTGCGGCACATTGAACTCGATGCGGATTTTGTGGAGCAACACCCTGACATTAAACCCGGACTATATCAGTTGCTGTCAGTGAGCGACAACGGTCACGGCATACCCGCCAATGTGATAGACAAAATTTTTGATCCATTTTTTACTACCAAACCGGAAGATGAAGGTACTGGATTGGGTCTGTCGGTCGTCCATGGCATTGTAAAAAGTCATGGCGGAACTTTGAAGGTTTACAGCGAACCCGGCATCGGGTCGACATTTGACATCTATCTACCGATCATAGAGTCAAGGATAGCGCCAACGCGCAAAACCGCAAAGCCCTTGCAGACCGGCAAAGAGAGCATTTTGTATGTAGACGATGAAAAATCTTTGGTCGATATGGCCAAGAACATGCTCGAACAGCTAGGCTACAGGGTGACGACGCGAACCAGTTCCATCGAAGCGCTGGAGCTGTTTAAAGCCAAACCGGATGAATTTGATCTTGTCATCACCGATATGACGATGCGCAACCTGACCGGCGACAAGCTGGCTGCTGAAATGAAGAAGATTCGCTCCGACATTCCTGTGATTCTGTGCAGCGGGTACGGCGAAAAGATATTAGGCGCCAGGATCTCCGAAATAGGTATAAGTAAGTTTGTGCTAAAACCATTTGTTAAAGCTGATTTTGCCGGAAGTATTCGATCAGTTCTGGACCGGAATCCAGCCAAGCAAAAATCAGAATGCGTTGTTGCGCCTGATGACAAACCCAAACGACCGGCATGTGCGACCCCGGAAGACCCAGTAAGCAGGGATCACTTGTAATCGGTTATGTGAGCTAAAAACAGAATATAGAAAACTGAGGAATCAAAATGGTTGATATCTTAATTGTGGATGATGAATATCCGGTTCAAAAAGTATTGATAGAGATTTTAAAAAACCAACCCCATTCGTGCTCCCTGGCTTCAGACGCCGCGAAAGCCCGTGAAGCGTTGAGCGAGCGCAATTTTGATTTGATGCTCTGTGATATCGATATGCCGGGTGAATCAGGATTGGATTTGTCTAAGTTTGTGTTAGCCAACTACAGCGAAACAGCCGTCATTATTATGACCGGTCTAGATGATACGCATTCCGTCAAGCATGCCTTGGAAATTGGCGCCTACAGCTACATTTCTAAGCCGATCGAAAAAAATTCACTGCTGTTTGCGGTGGAAAACGCCCTCAAACGAAATCAGCTGGAAAAAGAAAACCGAATATACGGTAAAAACCTTGAATCACTGGTTGATGAACGCACCAGAGAACTGGCGTTTACCAAGTTTGCCTTTGACAACGCGCCGGTTGCCATCGAGTGGTTGCGGTCGGATACGGCTGAAATGGTCTATGTCAACAAGCATGCCTGCGAACTTCTGGGCTACAGCCAGGAGGAGATGCTCAATTTGTCGGTCTTCGACTTCGATCCGGTTTACAATCGAGACGCCTGGCCGGCCTTCCGCAAAGAAATGCGGCGACAAGGGCAGATGACGTTTAATTCCGTATGGGGATCGAAAGACGGGTCATCGTTCCCCGTGGGCATTTCGGCCAGGCCATTGATATATGAAGGGGAGGAGTATTTCATCGCCTTCATTCAGGATATCACCGAGAAAGTGCAGGCCGAAGAGCGGCTCCGTGAAAATGAAAGGCAATATCGGGAACTGGTTGATAATGCCAACAGCATCATTTTAAGGCTGGATACCCAGGGGAATATAAAATTTCGCAATAAATATGCCCTAACATTCTTTGGCTTTGGTGAGGGCGACCTGTTGGATGAACCCATCACAGGGACGATCCTCCCCGCGCAGGAATCCTCCGGACAAGATCTGAAGACCTTATTCCAGAAGCTCGTTAAGAATCCGAAAAAATTTAGATATAACGAAAACGAAAATGTGCGAAAAAATGGTGACCGTGCCTGGATCGCCTGGACCAACACCGTCTTGTTCGATGATGACGGCAATGTGTCGGAAGTTTTATGCATTGGCAATGACATTACTGAGCGCAAGCGCGCGGAACTGGCGCTGCAGGAAAGCGATGAGAAATTTCGCGCCATCAGCGCGTCGGCCCAGGAGGCGATCATCATCATGAGTAAAGGAGGTAAAATATCCTATTGGAACCCGGCAGCGGAGAATATATTCGGCTATAGTGTGGGAGAGGCCTTAAATGAGAACTTGCATGAGCTGATCGCCCCCCGGCGTTATCGGGAAGAGATTAAAAAGGGCATGTCTATTTTTCATGGGGCCGGCTATGGTTCCGCTGTCGGCAAGATTTTCGAGGTGACCGCGCAGCGTAAAGACGGAACCGAATTTCCGGTGGAACTCTCGCTTTCGGCAATGAAATTAAAGGACCAATGGACCGCCCTGTGCATTATTCGGGACATCTCCAAACGCAAGATTTTAGAAGGCCAATTGCTCCAGGCCCAGAAACTGGAATCCATCGGCCAGCTGGCAGCCGGTATTGCTCATGAGATCAATACCCCGACCCAATATGTCGGCTACAACACACAGTTTCTGAAAGAACAATTCGAGCAGCTGGTTCCCTTATTGGACCATTACCAGAAATTGCTGGATGCCGCAAAGGCCGGTGAGGTATCCGAAGACCTGGTAGCTGAAATTGAAACCCAAACCCAAGATATCGATCTGTCCTTCATCAAGGATGAAATCCCGCCCGCGGTCGAGCAGACATTGGAAGGGATTGAACGGGTGTCTGAGATTGTGCGGGCGATGAAGGAATTTTCCCACCCCGGATCAGATGAAAAAACCCCGATTGATATCAACCGGGCAATTGAAAGCACCATTACGGTGGCTCGCAATGAGTGGAAATATGTGGCGGAGATGATGCTCGATTTGGATGCCGACTTGCCATTGGTGCCCTGCCTGCCCGATGATTTCAACCAGGTCATATTAAACATGATTGTCAATGCCGCGCATGCCATTGGTGATGCCGTCGGCGATCGTTCAGACAAAGGGACAATTTCCATTGCCACTGCCCGGAAAAACGGGTGGGCCGAGATCCGAGTCAAGGACACCGGTACCGGAATTGCCCCAAAACATCAATCGCGTATATTTGATCCCTTTTTTACCACCAAGGATGTCGGCAAGGGAACCGGGCAAGGCTTGGCGATATCACACTCGATTATAGCTGATAAACATGACGGCCAGCTGAATTTCGAAACCAAAATCGGCCACGGCACGACATTTATTATCCGCCTGCCGATTAACCCAGACTAGGCAGTTACCAACTCAGTTTTGCGCTAATTGTGCAAAACATTTGTTTGCATCTTTGAAAAACACCAGCATAAAAGCATCTACAAAGATTTGAATTGAATTCAGCTTTGTCACGACGGTAATTTTGTTTGAGACATTTGAATTTTGGAATTTTGGATTTGTTTCGTATTTCGATATTCGAGTTTCGTATTTCCGGTTTACCCGGGTTAGGCAGTTACCAACTCAGTTTTGCGTAAATTGTGCAAAACTAATTTTTTCGCTTGACTTAGCATACATTTTTTATTAGTTTACCCCTTTGTCAATTTATTCCCCAGTAGCTCAGTCCTGCTAAAAAAATGCGGGATTTCGCTAACACTCAATTGGCAGAGTCCGCCTCCGGCGGATTAACCACTGGGTCCTATTTCAAAATGGAGCTGCTGGGAAATAGAAAAAACTGTACTGATCCCCAGTAGCTCAGTCCCGCTAAAAAAATGCGGGATTTCGTTAACACTCAATTGGCAGAGTCCCGCCGGAGGCGGGATTAACCACTGGGTCCTATTTCAAAAAGGAGCTGCTGGAAATTAAAATACTGTTATGATCCCCAGTAGCTCAGTTGGCAGAGCAAGTGGCTGTTAACCACTGGGTCCGCGGTTCGAGTCCGTGCTGGGGAGCCAAACTTTAAAGGCCCAATCGAAAGATTGGGCCTTTTTATTTGAAGAGCGTACTATGCCATACTGGGTATACATACTCCAGAGTGAATCAACCGGCAGGTATTATTGCGGCTACAGCAATGATGTGCAGCGCCGCATAAATCAACATAATGATCCTGAATACCGTGGAAGTCGAACGACAAAAGTCTTTCAAGGTCCCTGGCATGTACTCTGGACCAAAGAATGTTCCAGCCGAAGCGAAGTGATGATTCTTGAAAGAAAAATCAAAAAACGAGGGATCGGCAGATACTTGGGAACTCAGTCGGCAGAGTCCGCCTCCGGCGGATTAACCACTGGGTCCGCGGGTGAGTTTACCCTGAGCGAAGCCGAAGGGAGTCCGTGCTGGGGAGCCAAATTTAAAAGGCCCAATCGAAAGATTGGGTCTTTTTATTTGAAGAGCGTACTATGCCATACTGGGTATACATACTCCAGAGTGAATCAACCAGCAGGTATTATTGCGGCTACAGCAATGATGTGCAACGCCGCATAAATCAACATAATGATCCTGAATACCGTGGAAGTCGAACGACAAAAGTTTTTCAAGGTCCTTGGCATTTAATCTGGACCCAAGAATGTTCCAGCAGAAGTAAAGCGATGATTCTTGAAAGAAAAATTAAAAAACGAGGGATCGGCAGGTACTTGGGAACTCGGTCGGCAGAGTCCGCCGCCGGAGGCGGGATTAACCACTGGACCCGCGGTTTCCGCCTTCGGCGGGTTGGGGAGCCAAACAAATCATGGGCTTACAGATATTCATCTGTAAGCCCTTTTTTTTTACCTAACTTTATACCCAACATAGGGCTTCAAAATCGCCTTTATAGGAGGTATGAAAAAAATAGGTAATGGCTGTCCCGATACCCCTTTTTTTTTGGCGTACCATATACACATCTGGGGCTGGACGTATTTATTTTTATCCTGATGAAGATCATCATAGAAATATTATTGGATACATAGGGACAAAATTAACATAAACACACATCCCTGAATATTTAGCTGTCAGGGGACTGAGTTGATTTGATAACATTTAAAATCAAGATTTACTTGACTTGACAACCCCCAATCATGGTATCTGTATTTTAGCCAGATTTGGAATATCATTTAAATATCTGAATTTTTTAATTTTTCAGAAATTTCAATGTGTAATCAATAACCGTAATAACCTTTTTCTGTGAATATAGTGATTTTTAAGATTGAACACTATCTATTTATAAAACAGTAAATAGGGTTAAAAAATTCTGAATGAAATTCAATCATAACAATGGTATCGAAGTTGGTCCGAATAACGACTTTACAAACTTTAGAAGACAATTGCTGAGACAACCAAAATTTAGTCTTAAATTTCTTTAATTTTTTTGTCGAAACTAAGTATTCATCCCTTCGATAAGAACAAACAATTTATTTAAAAGGTACAAGTATTATAAATTAAGTTCAAAATCCATATTGTTAAATTGGAGTTGAGCAATGGAAATTATTCCGTTTTTTGCTGATTGGGCAAATATTCTTGCTCTTTTAGTTGCTTTAGCAGCTTTGCAGTTCAGTTACTGGAGATATACAAAAAAAAAGAGGAAATTAAAAAAGAAAAGAAACAATTAACTGACTTTCTCATCCAAATTTACCCAGTAAAAAGGCTACAGCCTGCCAATTTTGTAGGGGGTTATAAGGCTAAGAACTTTACTAATTACCTTCCTTTACAGATAGATAAAGATATCAAGATTGCTTTAGATAATGAAGAAAACGTGATAATTATAGGTCGACCAGGGATTGGGAAATCTCATACTGCAGTTCATCATATACTCAGTTATCGCAGAAGATTCTTCAGATGGTATTTACTGATACCTCAAAAATCTGCCATACAAAATCTTCAAATTATCCGTCTAAGTAAACGTCGACGCTACATTTTGTTATTTGATGATTTAGACGATTATATTGCCCAACTTGATAGAGGGGAGAGTATTCTTGATCTTGTAAGGCACTTGAGGCCTCAATCAAAAAAACTCATTACTATAGCAACTGTAAGATCGACTGCTCCTCATCTAGGAACTTTAAAAAAAGATATACAACTACTCGGTAAATGGAAAGAATTTAGCCTACCTGATTGGGATGAGAAACAAGGAAAAATATTGGCCGATAGAACCAAAGTTGGTATGTCTCAGTGGGATGGTACACCACTCTCTGTCAAGCAACCAAGCAACATGATGGCATTAGAATACGAGACAGCCCAACCTTCTGCTAAAGCAATTCTCAGATCACTTAAAATATTGAGAGAATATGGCATTAAACCTTGCTCTATGGTCGTCCTCCGAGAAGTTTATGAGTCTAAGCTTTTCGATAACCCTCCCAAGTCTTTTGAACATAATTTTAACTATATCTATAAAAAGGGCTTTCTTAAGAATTATCCGGATCCAATAATGGCTTACGATCCCTATTTAGACAGCATGATCGACTGGACACATGGCTATACTGAATATCGTACATTAGTTAATATGTTGTCAAACAATGAAAGATTAGAAGAACTATTGGCAGTTGGAGCAAAATGTTATAGTGAAGAAAATTATGTTGAAGCCGAAAAGATCTATAACAAATGTTGTAATATAGATCTAGAATCTGAGCGGTGTCACTATAGACTTGGAGTTGTACTTGCAAGACAAAAAAGATTTTTAGAGGCTGCCGATTGTTTCAGGAAAGCCACCAAACTTCAGCCTGGGTGGTCTACTGCATGGTATCGGCTTTCAAATGTTTTAAGGAAGAGTGGAGACGAACAAGGAGGTTATATAGCATTTACCACGGCACGTAGTTTGGAGTTCCAGGATAGTTCCGCAGAATTAATCTCAAGAGCGATAATGTTACAGGCCTCTGGTATGGAGGAAGAGGCATTAGATCTGATCGGTACTATACCCGAAAACATATGGGACAATGAAGCCGCTTTTTGTAAAGGGCGTATACTACAAAAACTTAAACGATTTGACGAAGCGTGCACCTCATACAAAGAAGCAATTGAATTAGACCCTAAAATAGCAAAAACTTATTCATACTATGGAGGTACATTGTTGAGCTTGCATCAATTTGGTGCGGCAAAAGAAGCATACCAAAAAGCTATCGAACTTGACTCGCAAATGGCAGAAGCACACTTTGGACTGGGGCTGGTTTATCGCGAAACCGGTGTTTACGTTAAAGCAGAAGAAGCATACCAAAAAGCTATCGAACTTGCTCCTGATAATGCTTCAACATTATCTAACCTTGGGCATATGTTGTATGAAGAGAATCGACCCGATGAGGCGGAAGAAGCATTCCGAAAAGCTATCGAACTTAGTCCTGACAATGCTTCAACATTATCTAACCTTGGGCGTATATTGTATGAAAAGAATCGATTCGATGAGGCAAAAGAGGCTCAACTCCAAGCTATCAAACTTGACACGCAGCTGGCTGAAGCACACTTTGGACTGGGGTTGGTTTATCGCGAAACCGGTAATCTCGCCAGAGCAGAAGAAGCATTCCGAAAAGCTATCGAACTTGACTCTGGCAATGCTTCCTTCTATCAAAGCCTCGGTGGCCTATTCGCTTTACAGAAGAGATTCGATGAAGCGAAAGAAACATTCCGAAAAGCTATCAAACTAGATTCTCAATTAGCTGGTCCACACTTCGGGCTTGGGATGGTCTATAGTAAAACTGGTGATTTTGCAAATGAAGAAATAGAATTTCGTAAAGCTATCGAACTTGACCCTGATAATGCTCAGTCTATCTTTATACTCGGACGTATATTATCCAAACAGAATCGATTCGATGAGGCAGAAGAAGCATTCCGAAAAGCTCTCGAACTTGATCCTGATAATGCTTCAACATTATCTAATCTTGGGAGCATATTGTTTAAACAGAATCGATTTGAAGAGGCAAAAGAGGCTCATCTCCAAGCTATCAAACATGACTCGCAAATGGCTCATGCACACTTTGGACTTGGGTTGGTTTATCGCGAAACCGGTGATCTCATCAATGCCGTAAATGCATTTCGTAAATCTATAGAATTAAAGCCTAACTTCAACTTTGCAAAACGGTATTTGGAAGATACCCTGAACAAACTTTAACAAATTAGATTGCTGGAAAATTATTAGGGATGGATGCAATAAAAGGTTAAAATATATGTTAGATTTATGATGTATTAACCCGGCGGAAAAATACATGACTTTTTCTACTTTTTATGCTTTGAAAAGTGCATGGAAAAAATCGATCCACGAAAACTCAGCACTGACACTCAACAACAGCTTCGCTATCAAGTTATTCGACTTAGAAAACAAGTACGAAGGCATAGCGAAGTCAGTGCCATAACCGGTGTTCATCGTTCCACCTGAGGAAAACCTTGGGGACATTCTATATTCTTTATGTCAATAAAAAAAATTTATAAATAAAATCAGTTAGATAATGAAGTACCCACAGAAAGGGCGCGGATATGCTATAAGTGCTAAAGGATCGGCGTTTCTCTTCAGTCGGCGAACATGCGATCTGATCCCTTCGGCAAGCTCAGGATAAACTAACGTTTATCCGGCATGATCCGAATACACGGATCCTTCCCCATCATTCCTTATCCAGATTCTTAAGTTCGGAAGAGAAGCCCGATATTGTCCCTCACGAGGTCTTAAGCCCCAACGTCCTAAAACGAGCTCACTCGCCGATTATGTATAAGCGGTATTCGCTTCAGGCTTCGTCTTCGGCTACGACCCGACAGGTCGCTCTATCTATATTATTGGGTTTTTTAAGGCATATGTGGGAAAGCTTGAATAAATGGGTAGGAAGGGAAGATGCGGGATTAGCCGCATCTTCCCGAGCGCATTATTCAATGCTACCCACATCCGGCTATTTCTCGATAGGTTGCTAAGTGACTAAATCCAAGCAATAACTTTGTTCTCTTAAGTTTTGGCTATGTTAGTCAATGTCCCATATTTCATATGTTTCAAAGCTAACGATGGAACAATTGCTGATTTTCAAAAAAGATTTAGCTATTACGGGATTTGAAATTGAAGATTTAACTGGATTGAAACCTATGATGACTGTGAGATCAGGATCGAAGAAGGCTTTAAGTTCACTTGGAGAAACTTATTGGAAAAGCATTATTTGCCCAACACTCATAAATACATAGTGCCGCCTGATGGTGTTTTAGCGTTTGAATAATAGGGGCAAATTTTATTAAAGGAGAACCAAACGGCGCCAAGGCGGGTTGTGACGTTTAAGTACAGCGGTAGATTAAGGGATAAAATTAACCAAACCTAGCAAGAATATTCTTCACAGATACGGCAACGCCTTTCCCGACTTTTCTTCAACAGAATCTTTGGGGACGGAATCTTTAAGGACGTTGTTGATTAACCAAACTAAAAATGCATTTATTTAGATTCTTGAAACACATCAGTTTCAGTTTTGCTTTCATTTGGTTGGGAAGAATTTTGGCATCTCAGTGACTATATCCAAGCAATAACTTTTTTTTCTTTAGTTTTGGTTCTGTTAGTCAACAACGTCCCATATTTTTCCCTAGGAGTGGAGTTTGCCTTAGACTCCGAATGGAATGATGGAATGGTGGAATAATGGAATAATGGGAATCGAAAACGGATGATGGTCTGATTTTATAAACTAACCCATACCATCTTTATAAAAATAGATCCCATTCCACTAAACACAACATTCCAACTTTCCATTATTCCATCATTCCGCTCCCGCTTGCAGCAGAATTCATGGCAGAGCCAAATATCTCTGACCTGGCCCGGAGGACCAGGTTTTCAGCGACAAAATAAACGTATTTTGTTTTTTTATTAAGAAATCAAGAGTATTTTGAGGTATGGTTCCATGTACGTTCCTAATAATATGCTAGAATAATAATTTGTATGTAAAAATATGATTGTCTTAGTATGAGTTTCCTTGCAAACCAGCCCAATTAAGCCAACTCAATAGCAGCTTCTCTCATAAGCCGACCAATTCTCATCCCTTGAGTACATTTACCCTCAGCACCTCTGTAATCCACATTCGCCATCCGTCGGCGAACTTCCAAAGGCAGTTCATTGAAAGCTGCTTTGGCTCTCCCAAGTTCACCGTAGCACCGGCTATACATCAAATAACGCATGACATCGCTAACCGGAACACTACCATCCAGAACAGGCTCACACACATTCGCGCAACCAGTGCAGTAGCTCGCGGCGGTTTTTCGAGCATACTCTTTCAAATAATCTTTATCGCGATTGGAGAGTGTTTTGTTGTTCATCGCCGCTGAAGCGTTCTCCGTCAAAGCGTTCATGTTTGTCATATAAGAGCAAATGCTTGCAATGCGATTGTCATCCCAAACGGCTTTTAGCTTGGCTTGTCCAGTGGATAGCCCCTTCTTTCTAAATTGGTCAAGAAAAGCCTGTTCGCTATCATCAAGCGAACCCCTTGAAGTCCCCCAGCCTGTCGCTTGTGTTTTCATAGCCGTTAATCCAATACCGGCATTGTGACATTCGTCAACAGCCTTTTTCATTTTATCTGTGTGCATGATTCTAAAATTGTACGTAAACATAATGCCATCAATCCATCCCAATTTGGCAGCGCCGAGCAAGCATTCTTCCATATTTGTGTGGGTGCTGAACCCGAATAACCGAATTTTTCCTTGTCTCTTTGCGTCATCAGCCCAAGTCTTGATTTTTCTATCGGCTTCATATGGATTATAGATGCCGTGGAGGAAATACAAATCGATATATGATGTATTCATTCTATCAAGAGATTTATCGAGTGATTTGGTCATATACGACGGATCTGACGTATCGGCTTTAGTGACTAAAAAAACTTTCTCGCGATCCTCTGGAAATTTTTCAAAATATTTTCCAATCCCCACCTCGCTCTGTCCACCGCCATATCCTGGCGCTGTATCCCAGTATGTCACTCCCATATCCAGGGCTTTTTTCATTAAGAGTAGTTTAGAATAGTGAAAAGCCCCGCCTAAGCTAAGGATAGATACATCGACACCGGTTTTTCCAAATGGTCTGGTCGGTACAACTTTTTTGGGGGATTTATTTGGATTAGAGCCTTGTTGGGCGTTGGATATAGACTCAATAGGGGACAACATCGATCCGATGCCAACCGCACCTGCTGTTTTCATAAAATCTCGGCGTGAAAAATATACTGATTTTCTGGACATATTTGAGGTCTCCTTTGATTAACGAATACGGCTGGAAATTGAAGCGCAATAAAGGCGTTTAGGGGTGCTGGGAGGTTCGGTCCGCAATGAACTTTTTAAGATTGAGGCCAGCTCCGGTTCCGAATGAGCGGTCGGATGAGAGTGAGTTCGCGCTTCATATGGTTTAATTAATGAAAACGGGGGTATTCTGTCAAGAATTTTTCAGGCTGTTCGGTGAGACCATCTGAAATGACCTGACCGGCGATTATGACAACCGCGGCATTGATCTGGTCTCGGAAAAACATCACCAGCCCCCAAGGAATCGGGTTTCAGATTCAGGCGTTTTATGCAGATTCGAAACTTCCCACGGCATATTTGTCGATAGGGATGCAATAATGTACTAAAATCGGGATGAAAAGTGTACCACCTCCGTTTACCCACATAATTTGGTAAGCTTATTCTCAGAGGAGGATCTTACCATGATCAGCACGGAGGTATTTATGGACATTTTGGAAGTACATCGACAAGGGCACAGCATGCGGTGGATTGCAAAGAAGCTGGGTATCCACCGCAATACGGTTAAAAAGTATATTACACAAAAAAAGCAACCCAAATATCGCAAACAAAAACGCCGGGAATCGATTCTGGCCCCTTACCACCAGATGATACGCGACTGGCTGGAACAAGACGATTATCGAGCCACTTGGATCTTTGACAAGTTAAAATCTCTTGGCTACAGCGGCGGATACGACACAGTGCGCTACTTCGTTGGTGATGTAAAGCGACAAAAGGAAAGCCTTGGGGACATTAACCAAACTAAAAAGGCATTTATTTAGATTCTTGAAACACATCAGTTTCAGTTTTGCTTTCATTTGGTTGGGAAGCATTTTGGCATCTCAGTGACTATATTCAAGCAATAACTTTTCTTTTCTTTGGTTTTGGATCTGTTAGTCAACAACGTTATATATTTCATTGTTTACCGATTATGTCGCTTCTATGCTTTTCATCAGCTCATTTGCGATATTAGTGCTATCAATGCGCATGATACTTTCCTGGGCACTCCCATAGCTCAACAGATTGATACTCCCATACCACACAACCTTTTGATCCATGATTGCAAATTTTTGGTGGATATTGGATTTGAAAACAACACTGACTCCGCTATCTGTCAACAGATCCAATGTTCTTTGCATAGCGGCGTGATCTTTCCGAGGGAACTCCTCTTTCGGGCGAGTCACGACAATGACACGTAGCTTCTTACCGGTTGAAATTTTCAGGTTTTGAACCATTTGGTGGGTGCGTCTTTTTCTAATAAATGGGCTTACGATAACAATCTCCTTCATAGCAGTGAGGATATCCTGATTGAAAACGGGCAAAAAATTATCTTTATTGAAAATGATATCCAAGGGCGCATCCATGGCCGCCTCTCCTTTGGCTTTATAACCCATTGAAGCGTATCCGTTGAGACGTTTTTGATACATTCTCTCCAGCATTTTTACCTGGATATCTACATAGTCATAGATCCGCACTTCTTTTTTCGTTTTGAACAGTCGGTGGAGCCGCCCTGCGTATTGCTGCAGTGTGCCTTTCCAGGATATCGGCATGGCCAAGAAGAGGGTATCGAGACGCGGCTCGTCGAAACCTTCCCCAATGAAATGACCGGTTGCCACCAAAATGACATTTTTGTCAGCAGGAACATCGGCGAGTCGCTGAAAGGCCTGCTGCGTAGGTTTTTTTCCCATGCCGCCCATCAACGTAAATACATCCGGAACCTCTGCATTTAATTTTTTAGCAAGCAATTCAACATGGGCGGTTCGCAACGATAAAACAATGCAATTTCTACCTTGGTGATAACTATTCAGCACATCATCGATAATCTGCTGATTCCTAAAGTCGTTATCCACGATGTCGGCATATAGTTCCTGAATAGACACATCCTTTTCATCGCTATCCAAAGGTACCCTCATAGATGTGAAGCGCGGAACAATATAGTGGTCAAATGGCCTTTTCTCTGCCTGCTTTTTAGGATCATCACGATATCGAATGGGGCCGCAATGCATAAATAGAATTGGATGATGCCCATCTTTTCTCGTCGGTGTGGCAGTAAGACCATAGATATATTTTGCACGGGCGGTTTTCAGGATTTGTTCATAGGTAAATGCCGAAGCATGGTGACACTCATCGGCAATGACCATCCCGTAATTATTTACATATTCCTTCACCTCTCCTTTTCGGCTGATGGATTGCATTACGGCAATATCGACAATACTGCTCAGTGTGTTTTTGCCGCCACCCAATTGACCGATAACGCTTCTCTTCTTTTTTCTCCCCCGTTTTTTCCCTGTAGCTATATGCTCTTCCTGCAACTTTTCGTTTATTATCAAAAATTCTGACAGTTTTTCTTTCCATTGTGACAATAGACTGATCTTATCAACCAAAATAAGAGTATTTATTTTTTTCCCGGCAATCAGCCTAATCGCCACAATTGTCTTCCCAAATGCCGTTGTCCCTGAGAGGATGCCATTATCGTGGTACAATAAGTTCTCAAGGGCTAAAGACTGCTCATCTCTTAAAGTTCCATTAAACTCCACGTCAATCTTTTTCCCGCTATATGTTTTATCGATATACCGGATATCAATACCGAGATCTTCTAGCTCAAAGGACAACTCTGGCTCGCATCCTCTAGGCAAAGCCAGATACTGTTGTGTTTCATCTGCGCATGAGACGACTCTATCATGCCCATAGGTAGACAAACGCATGGCCTGCCGTTTGTAGAACATAGGATTTTTAAATGACGCCAGGCGCTTCAAACGATTCAACGCCCTTTGCGAGATGCCCGACTTTGGAATGAACAGCATATTTGCTTCGACGATATCGATTTGCTTCGGAAAATCATCTTTCTGCAACTCAATTTTGGCCTTCGAAGTTTCCCATGGTTTTTCCGTCCCCTCTTCTTCGTCCTCTTTCAATACGCCAAGTTCATGGCCATCTCCAAGTTCCAAAATTAAATCTTCAAGTCGGTTTTCAGGAATTCTTTGGATTGTGGATAGAAATGCCCATTGGTCCTCATAGGATTCGAATTGCCCATCAACAAATTCACTGTTGAAATTTTTTCTTGCCGCCTTCTGTAACGGTAATGCAATCAAATTTCCCAACCCACCTTTAGGCATGGTGTCCTGACTGGGAAACAGCCGATCATAGGATTTAAACTGGATTTCATGCCTCCTGCTCATGGAAGAAGTGAGCAGGATCGTTCCAAATTTTCGTGCCAAAGAAGCGGAAACCGGGTTTTCGAAGAAAAACCATACATGCCCGCCTTTTCCGGAGCGAGACCGCTCGATGGTGACTGGAATATTGAGATCAATGCAAACATCTCGGAACATAGAAATGTCGCTTTGCCAGTCTGCTTCGTCAAAATCAACAGCTAAAAAGTGACATGTTTCATCCTTCAGCATTGGATAAACGCCGACAACGATGTTCCCCCTCAGATGATTTTCAATGACATCTTCATCCAGGACAGCATAGTCTTTGTTTTTACACTTTGAACAGGAAATTTTTGGCTTTTTGCACACTCCTGCCTGCCATTGATTTAAGCAAACAGGCGAATAACCAAATTTACCATTATTTTTATTCTCCCATCGCTTCGCGTAGACGTCATCACGACCTTTGAAGAGTGACATAAATAAACGGACCTTAGTGAAAGAATCTGAGGTGTTGTTGACATCAGGAAAGTTGTCACTTTTCACCGGTTCATGGTCACAGTAGTTGTTCTCGGGCTTAATGGCCGAAGCACTATCCTGGGGTAGCTTTGATCTTGTCAGTTCGAGTTGATTTTCTAGTTGACTGTTTTCCTCTTTTAAACGATTTACCTCAACCAACAAGCGATTATATTTTTCGAGTACCTCACTGTAATCCATCATTTAAATACCCAAAACGGTTTTTAGAATTAATGAACTGAAGCAGCGATGTTTTTGGTTTTCCCGTCCATTATAGGATTGCCTCAAGATAGGGACGCATAATTCTATTCACACGGCAGATTTTAGCATAACGCATGAGGTCATCCACCTTAATGCTTCTTCGTTCGCGGTAAAACCGGATTGCCTCGATCACAGTATCAAGACCGACCTTATTCCGGAATTTAAAGCAATCGGCGAGTGTTTTTTCAGGGGTGTAGATTTTTACAGGAACACCATCAATCGAATGATTTTCGATGCCGGAGGTGTACGCATCATACGAGAACCGATGAGCCTGAATTGGAGGATAGTCGAGCGAAGGTGCTCTTGAGTCTCTTGGTACAGCCACGGAAACAGCATGCGGAATTTGGGTTGTGATATTATGATAAGACAGCGCAGAAATTAGACAGATGACAGCATTGGGAAAACGAAGGCTCACCGTTACCAAATCCGGATTGGACATGGGAGGCAGTTCCACGAGCCGGTAAACGCCCCTGCTCACCTGTTCGATGATACCTTTGTCTCTGAGCGAATAAAGCATATAGCGCGTAATGCCGTGGGCTATGGCCTCACTCATCCGGAGTTGCCCACCTCGCTTGCGAAATAATTCTATGGATCGTTCTTTCATATTAAATGCAGACAAAAAGTTTCCAATTATTTGTAAGTGGTGACAATATGTCTGATTTTAATATAAAATTCAAGTGAAATTTGCCGATATCCTACCTTTTGCTAATGCCTCCTTCATCTCATCACATTTTCTGATCTTGTCCTCATCAGACACCAACAGGGGCAAAGATCTAAGCCTCCTCTCAGTGAAATGTTCAAGCTTTTCCCGCGCGTCTATATCAATCAGGTATTCCGTTATCGGGGCAGGCAATCTGTTGTAAAGGCTACAATTTGGCACACCCTGGCCTTGCTGATGTCAACAATTTGCGAAAGTCTATCATTTGTTGAATCGGGATGGTTTTTGAGGTATTGAACGAATTGGAGACCGACTTTAGTCGGGTTTATATATACCTTTTGTGGAAGCAAGCAATGCTCGCAATCCCGCATCGTGACCTCCTTGTTTGCGGGAAATGCTGCTTGACAGAGATTTTGTTTATCGTATGATGGATCATCTGATAGAGCGCATGATATGAATTCTGTGGAGCAAATATTTCAACAAATGCTCTGGCTGAATCCGTCCGATTTCCAGGGTGTGCGGTTTCTCATCGATGAGGTGAAAGAAAAAACCGCCGGGGAGGATCGTGAAAACGAATAGTGTAATGGTAAGAACCTTTAAACCGGAATTCACTATCACAAATAAGATCACCACCGGACTGACACAAATCGAGCGGGCCCGGGGTTTTCTGGAGGCCGCGACCTTGTCCGATGACTGGGTGCGGGAGATGGGACGGCGAGCCCTGGTGTTGGAAGCCCATCATACGACCCATATTGAAGGCACACGCCTCACCCTGGATCAGGCCGAACGCCTATGGGCGGGCGACAGCGTCCCAGAGGCCGATCCGGATGATGCCAGAGAACTACTGAATTACCGGAAGGCCTTTGATTTCGTCTCTGAATACCTTGCCAGCGGGGATCCGATCACAGAGGGTCTAATCCGTGAAATTCACAAGCGGTTGGTGGAAAGTGTCAGAGGTGGCTCGGCGGCACCGGGACAATACCGCAAAATCCAGAATTATGTGGTCAGCTCTGCAACCGGTGAAACTATCTATACGCCACCACCGGCACATGATGTCCCCATTATGATGGCAGAACTGGTGGATTTTCTGAGCAGAGAAACGGATACGCATCCGGTGTTGGTAAGCGGGATCGCCCAGTTCCAGTTGGCACACATTCATCCATTTTTGGACGGCAACGGCCGTACGTCCCGCCTGCTATCCACTTTGTACCTTTACCGGGCCGGGTACGACTTCAAGCGGCTGTTCACGATCAGCGAATACTACGACCGGGATCGACCCGCTTTTTACCAGGCTATCCAAGGTGTACGGGAATCCGGCATGGACATGACCGGTTGGCTGGATTTCTTTGTCGATGGCCTGAGCACCCAGCTTGCTGAGGTCAGAAAGCGCGGCGAGCAGACTATCCGCAAAGATGTGATCGTCAAGCAACATAACCTGTCCGACCGCCAGGCCTTGGCCCTTTCCCATATCCTTGTCCATGGGCGGGTGAGCATCCAAGACTTTGAGCGTCTCAGCCCCCGTGTCAGCCGTCGTACCTTGCAAAGGGATCTCAAGGCAATGATCGATGAAGACCTGATTGTTGAGAAAGCCTCAAGCCCTACCGATCCGAAAAAGATTTACATACTAGCAGGAAAACGCTTCGGTTGATTTTGCTGCGCCATTCTGTGACACCAAGCTGTGACATACTATGACAAGAGCTATGACAAGCTGTGACATGGGGTGTGAAGACAAAGCAAACCGGAGATATGATTAAATGCCGCTTCGGCCTCATCGGAAGCGGCCTAATCTTTGATAACCCATTATAATATTGACAGACTAAGGTTAACTGTAGAAGAAAAAGAACTGCTATAAAAAGGGGTGAATACGGGGAGCAAAATTAAAGGCCCAATCGATATCGACTGGGCCTCTTTTTTTTTAGACTGTCAGACTATCAAACAATTCAATCGCTAATTCCAAGCCGCAGTCTCAGGTTCAGCTCCTCCAGTTGCTCCTTGCTGGTGTCGGAAGGGGCGCCGGTCAGCAGACAGGCAGCCTTCTGGGTTTTGGGAAAAGCGATCACATCCCGGATGGACGATTCGCCGCACAGGAGCATGACCAAGCGGTCAAAGCCGATGGCAATCCCGCCGTGGGGCGGTGCTCCGGAGTCCAGCGCGGACAGCAAAAATCCGAACTTGGCTTCATAAGACTCCCGGTCCATGCCCAGGGCTTTGAAAACTTTTTCCTGAACATCCCGTTGATGGATACGAATGCTGCCGCCGCCGATTTCAAATCCATTGAGCACCAGGTCGTAGGCCCGGGACAACACCGCCGTCGGATCATCGGCGAGCTTGTCATAATCGGACTCCAGGGGCGAGGTAAACGGATGATGCAGCGCCTGGTAGCGCTTTTCCGTTTCATCATACTCGAACATGGGAAAACGCGTCACCCATAAAAAGTTAAATTCATTTTCATCGACCAGGTTCAACCTCTTTCCGAGATGATTCCTGAGATTTCCCAGGGATTCATTGACCACCTTGGGCTGATCGGCCACGAAAAAGACCAGATCACCGGGCTCCATCTGGATCCGCTCGGTCAGGGCCCGCCGCTCATCGTCGGTGAAAAATTTTGCGATGGGACTTTGCCAGTCATCCTCTTTGACCTTGATCCAGGCCATGCCCTTGGCCCGGTATACCGCGACAAAATCAGTCAGGTCATCGATCTCTTTGCGTGAAAAATTGATACAGCCCTTGGCATTCAGAGCCTTCACGATTCCGCCTTTTTTAACGACATTGGCAAAAACCTTGAAGCCGGAATCGCCGACAATGTCCGAGACTTCCTTCAGCTCCAGATCAAAGCGGGTATCCGGTTTATCCAGGCCGAAGCGCCCCATCGCTTCTTCATAGGTCAGCCGGGGAAAGGGCGCATTGATATCCCGGTTCAAAACATCTTTAAAAAGCGTGGTCATCATGCCTTCGGCCAAATCCATGACATCCGCTTCGCCCACAAAGGACATCTCGATATCGATCTGGGTAAACTCCGGTTGACGGTCGGCCCGCAGGTCTTCATCCCGGAAGCAGCGCACGATCTGATAATAGCGATCGTAGCCGGATATCATAAAAAGCTGTTTGAAAATCTGGGGCGACTGGGGCAGCGCATAAAACTGCCCGGGATTGACCCGGCTGGGCACCAGATAATCCCTGGCGCCTTCAGGAGTGCTTTTGGTCAGCATGGGGGTCTCGAGATCCAGAAACTTATGGCGGTTCAAATAGCTGCGCACCGAGGCCGTGGCCTGGTGTCTCAGGATAAGATTTTTTTGCATCTGGGGGCGGCGCAAATCCAGATGCCGATGTTTGAGCCGGATGGTTTCCGACACATCGATCTCATCTTCGATCAAAAAGGCCGGGGTTTTGGCCGGGTTCAATATTTTAAGCTCGGTCACCAGCACTTCAATCTCACCGGTTTTCAAATTGGGATTGACCATGCCATCCGGCCGCGGATCGACTTTGCCCCGCACCGCCAGCACATATTCATTGCGAATCGCATGGGCTTTGGCATGTACGGCCTCATCGACCTGGGGGTTGAACACCACCTGGGTGATGCCTTCGCGATCCCGCAAATCGACGAATATGACGCCGCCGTGATCCCGCCGACGCAATACCCAGCCCATCAACACGACTTCTTTTCCGATATCTTTGGCATCGAGCTCACAGCAACTGTGAGTCCTGCGCATGTCTCCAAGTAAGTCCGGCAATCTATGTCTCCTTAAAAAATGTCCGTTGTTTGTTGTCGGTTGTTTGTTGCTAGTTGTTTATTGTCCGTTGTCGGTTGTTTGTTGTCCGTTGTTTGTTGTCCGTTGTTTGTTGTTTGTCGTCTGTTGTCTGTTGTCTGCCATCTGGCGTTGGGCGTCTATCATGCGGCAGAATCAATGTGTTTGTCGACGGCTGCTAAATTCAAGTGCTTGGTGCAAGGCCTTCAATTCTCAGCGTGCTGTCGAATCACAGATAAGAAAATCGACATTGGACAGATAACTCACAAATAGCAACTGACAACCGACCAACCAACCACTGACATCCTACAACACACAACGGACCACTCACAACGGACTACTGACGACTGACCACTGACAACTGACCACTGACAGAATCCTATGACTGTATCGTCTTCTTCAAATAATCAACAATATCATCCAGCGCAATCGATGTCTGCTCCTTGGTCTGCATGTTGCGCAACAGCGCTTCGCCGGCTTCCAGTTCGTTTTCACCCAGGATCAGCACATAGGGCGCACCCAGCCGATTGGCCCGTTTCATCTGGCTTTTTAAACTCTTATCGCTATAATCCATCTCAGCCCGCACACCGTCCAGCCCCAGCCGGCATATCCATTCAAAGGCCAGGGTTTGGCTGCGCGGGCCCAGGGCTGCCACAAACAGGTCCGGCTGCTGCACCGCGGCCGGAGTATTCAAAGCGACCAACTCGGCCAGTCGGTCGAATCCGATGGCAAAACCGGTGGCCGGGATGGCGGGTCCGCCCAGTTCTTCGACCAGGTTATCGTAGCGTCCACCGCCGGCTACCGCACTCTGGGCTCCCAGCGACGTGGTCTGTATCTCGAACGCGGTGCGGGTATAATAGTCGAGCCCGCGCACCAACTGTTTGTCAATGACAAAGGACACGCCGAGCTTGGTCAAGGACGCCATGACCAGATCGAAGTCGGCGCGGCAGTCGTCACACAGATGATCCAGCAAAGAAGGGGCGCCTGATGTGGCCTCACGACAGGCGGGTACCTTGCAGTCCAACACCCGCAGCGGATTGCGGTCCCGCCGGCGGATGCAGTCGGCACATAGTTTATCGCTGACGGACAGCAGAAACTCGGTCAACGTCTTTTTGAAGCCCGGCCGGCACTGGGGACACCCCAGGGAGTTGATGTGGGCCTCGACGTCTTTGAGATTCAAGCGCCGGCACAAGGTTACCAGCAAAAAAATTAACTGCACATCCACCAGGCCGGACTGAACGCCGAAGATTTCGGCATCGATCTGATAAAACTGCCGGTAGCGGCCCTTCTGGGGCCGCTCGCGCCGAAACATGGGACCGATCATGTAAAATTTTTGAACCGGATCCTGGCTGTAGAGTTTGTGCTGGATGTAGGCCCGGCAAATGGAGGCCGTAGCCTCGGGCCGCAGGGTAACCAGCTCGTCCTTTCGGTCCAGAAACGTGTACATCTCTTTTTCGACGATATCCGTATCTTCACCGATGCTGCGCTTGAACAAATCGGTGCGCTCCATGATCGGTATGCGGATCTCGCTGAATCCGAAATCTTCAAATAGCTCCCGGGCGGTATTTTCGATCTTTTGCCAGAGCTCAACCTCCCCGGGAAGTATATCTTTGAATCCTCGAATCAACTGTATCATTTGATTAATTTAAACTCCAAACGTATATAGCTTCCGGATCGCACTATCAAGTTATCTCGAAAGTTCCGCCAACGATTTTAGCAATATGTCCTGTTTCCGAAACGAGTATATCATGACCTAAATCCGAATTTCGCCTGATCTTATAAAATTGGCCGAAATCCGAAACAATGTCAAAATTCGAATGTTCAAAATTCAAAACAACGCCGGACCCGAGCCGGGTTTATTCCGTTTTGGTGATTAGGATTTGATTCATTTGAACTTGTTTCGAGTTTCGATATTCGAATTTCGAATTTCCGCGTCGCTAAGAAATGGGTCAAATATAGAGCATTTTTTCAAATTCTAAATTGCCATTTATAGAAACAGAATTATAAGACGCGGCACTAGTTGCAAAAATTCATCTTTTTATCGCAGATAAAGATTTAAAGTCAATATTAATATTTTTCAACTTGACACGCAACGGACTAATTGCTTATGAAGCTTTTTAGAAGTGGTTTCAAAATCCCATCTCGGATCAGGTGACGGGGCTGCAATATTCCGCCCGCTTTCGGCGGATTTCTGCTCCTCGGCGGCGGATCGGCCCAGGTCCGTCGGCTTGTGCTCCCGGTAATGGGGGATGGCACACCAGTTCGATTAGTTTGAGGTGTACCCCCTGCCTGCCGGTTTGATCTGAAGTTTTGAAACCACTTATAGTTTCATGGCACCACGCGGGCAATTCAATTCTACTGTTCGGTTTTTCAGGGCGAATTCAGCAGGAGGAGCAATTGGCAATCACCGGCGAGCACAATGCGCTGACTGATATCGAGGAAATTCTCGTCGGTAACCATACCGATAAGAAGGCGGTCAGCGGCACAACGGTAGTCATCTGCCCCAAAGGTGCTGTGGCCGGCGTCGATGTAAGAGGTTCTGCGCCGGGAACCCGAGAAACCGACGTTTTGGCACCGCACAATCTGATCGATCAGGTTCAGGCCGTCGTTCTGACCGGGGGTTCCGTATTCGGGTTGTCGGCCTGTGACGGTGTGACCCGATGGCTGGCCGAAGAAGGCTACGGTTTTCCCCTCGATCGGGGATATGTCGCACCGATAGTCCCGGCGGCGGTCCTGTATGATCTGGGCCGCGGCGAGCAGTTCATCCCACCGATCGGTTCGGATTGGGGCCGCCTGGCCTGTGAAGCGGCCGGCGATCATCCCATCGACATGGGTTGTGTCGGGGCCGGAACCGGGGCTTTCGCCGGCAGTATCAAGGGCGGTCTCGGCACGGCGAGTCTCGTGTTGGATAACGGTATCACGGTTGCGGCCCTGGTGGCAGCCAATCCGGACGGCTCGGTTGTCAATCCGGTTGACGGACGACCCTGGGAAATCGGCAGCGAAATCAACGGAGAATTCGGCCCCCAGGGCAAGCGTGCCGTGAAATTGCCGGCTAAACCGCAGTCTGGTCCGGCCCGCAATACCACGATCGGAGTCGTGGCAACCGATGCCGTGATGACCAAACCGCAAGCCCAGAAGGTTGCACAGATGGCACAGGACGGTATGGCCAGGGCCATTCGACCGGCCCATACCATGTTTGACGGGGACACCATATTCTGCCTGACAACCGGCAAAATAGAGCTGCCCGAAACACCCGGAATTTTTAACGCACCCCGGGCGCAAGCCCTCAATGAAATCGGTCATGCCGCCGCAGACTGCATGTCCCGGGCCATTATCCACGCCGTATTAAATGCGCATTCACTTGCGGGCATGACGGCATTCTGTGATCTTGAAGATCTTTAAATGATTAACTAAAGGAGGAAAAAATGACCAAGAAAATGCTATTGATCCTGATGGTTTTGACGCTACTCGCTCCGGTACCGGCCGCCTGGACTGCGGCCCCTCAAAAAGGCGGCAGCCTGACGATCGCCGTCGGTGATGAACCGCCGGGGCTTGATCCCACAGCAAGCGCCTCCGCGGCCATCGACCGCGTCGTATATTCCAACATCATGGAAGGCCTGATCAAAGTCAACCGCAATGGCCAATTCGTGCCCGGACTGGCCACCAGTTGGGATGTATCGCCGGATGGCAAGGTTTATACCTTTCAGCTGCGCAAGGGCGTCACCTTTCATAACGGCGAAGCCTTCAATGCCGCGGTAGCCAAATGGAACCTCGAGCGTGCAGTGGCGCAGGACACCAAAAACGCTCATCCGGAATTTTTCCGGGTTATTGAAAAAATGGAGACGCCGGACGACTATACATTGAAACTGAGTCTCAAAGATGTGGACGCGCTGTTCATCGTCCATATGGCTGAAGGCGATGCGGTGATGCTGCCCATGAAAGGATACGAAAACATGGCCGCCGCGCCGATCGGAACCGGACCGTTCAAGTTCACGAAATGGACACGGGGCGACAGCGTCGAAATGGTCAGAAACGATAACTATTGGAATCCCAAGCTGCCTTACCTGGACAAGGTGACTCATCGGTTTATTAAGGACCCCAGCGCCCAGGTCGCGGCCCTCAAGGCCGGCGACATCGATATTATCGGATGGCTTCTGGCTCCCGAATTCGCGCCCGGCATCGAGAAGGACAAACGCTTCAAGGTGCTGGCCGGCGCCTCGACATCAGAAGTCATTATGTCCACCAACAACAAAGCCAAACCGTTTGACAACAAAATGGTTCGCCAGGCCATTGCTTACGCCATCGATCGTGATGCCGTCAGCGAACTGGTGATCTCCGGCTACGGCACCAAGATCGGCTCCCACTGGCCCCCGGTCACCCCATACTACAAGGACATGACCGGAAGATTTCCCTATGATCCGGAGAAAGCCAAAAAACTGCTGGCGGAAGCCGGTTATCCCAACGGTTTCGATGCCTCCATTAAGCTGCCGGTCATCTATCCCTATGCCGCACGGGCTGGCGAAGTTATTGCCGACATGCTGGGCCAGGTCGGCGTCAGACTCGATATCGAAATTGTGGAATGGGGCGTCTGGCTGGATCGTGTTTTCAAACAAAAAGATTTTCAGCTTTCCATGATTGGCCACGCCGAGGCTTGGGACATCGGGATCTACGCCAATCCGAATTATTACTTCCAGTATGACTCTCAGGAGTTCAGGGATGCCTATGCCAATGCGCTGAAAGCTCCCAACGAGGCGGAAAAAACCAAATGGTTTGGCCGCTGCCAGGAAATTGTAGCGGAAGATGCCGTCAACGGTTTTCTCTTCCTGTCACCGGCGCTGTCGGCCATGAAAGTGGAGTTGATGGACTGGTGGGAGAGTTATCCGACCATCGCAATGGATAGTTCGGAAGTGTGGTGGAAACAATAAGACTGGGCGAGTACTTATATTCTTCAGGTTAAAAACCTACGGGCAGCCGGTTGAACCAGGCTGCCCGCTTTCTCTTCTATGCTGCGCTATTTTACAAAAAAACTGATCACCCTGATCGTGCTTTTGTTCTTGGTTTCCATCACGGTGTTTTCGGTGCTCTTTGTGCTGCCGGGCGATCCGGCCCAGATTATCCTCGGGATAAATGCCACCCCCGAGGCCCTCGCCAATCTGCGGGCCGAGCTGGGCCTGGACAAGTCTTTTTTGAGTCAATACACGGATTGGATCGGAGGCCTTCTGCAGGGCCGCAGCCAGCAGTCCATCAACTACAAAATGCCCGTGTACGAGTTAATCGTGGACAGCCTGGCGGTGACCGGTCCCATGGCATTGATCGCCATGCTGTTCGCCCTTGTCATATCCCTGCCCCTGGGCATCTATGCCGCCCGGCATCAGAATCAAACCGGCGATGTGACGGTGATGTTCGGCACCCAGCTCGGGCTTGCCACACCGGAGTTCTGGTTCGGTATACTGCTGACCTTGCTGTTCTCGGTTCAGCTGGGCTGGTTTTCAGCCGGCGGTTTCCCGGGTTGGAGCAAGGATTTTTGGGGATCATTTAAAGCTTTATTGCTTCCGTCCTTTGCACTGGGCGTTATCCGGGCCTCTATCCTGACGCGACTGACGCGCTCCTCAATGCTTGAGGTTTTGCGCGAAGATTACGTGCGCACCGCACGGGCCAAGGGCCTCAGGGAACGAACGGTGGTTTATGTGCATGCGCTGCGCAACGCGCTCGTTCCGATTCTGACCATTATGGGACTTCAACTGGGCCAGCTTCTGGCCGGCGCGATTATTATTGAAAACGTCTATTTTCTACCCGGAATGGGACGGCTGGTATTCAACGCCATCGGCCAGCGCGATCTGCCGGTCGTCAGAGATATTGTATTGTTCATGGCGGCAGCGGTAGTGGTGGTGAATTTTATTGTCGATATCGCCTATGCTTATATCGATCCGCGGATACAAACAGAGTAAAGGAAGGTTTCAGGTGTCGGGTTTCAGGTGTCAGGTGTCAGGTGTCGGGTGTCAGCCCTGCCGCCGGTTGTTGGATTTGTTAAATGGATGTAAAAGGAGTTTTCGAACATCGAACCAATAACGAATAACTAATAACGAATAACTAATAACGACGTTTTATTTGTGTTAATTCGTGAAAATCCGTGTCACGCTAATTTAACATGAAGCGCTTTTTTAACAATAAAAATTTCACTGTCGGGTTCATTATGACGGCTATCGTCGTTATTGCAGCGCTTCTGAGTCTGCTGTGGACCCCCTATGACGGTAACAGGATGAACGCGCGCGAAAGGCTTAAAGCCCCGTCATTGAGTCATCCGTTGGGCACCGATCATTACGGCCGCGATACCCTCTCCCGCGTCATGGTGGGGGCGGTCAATTCAATTATCGTCGGATTGGTGACGGTGGCGATTGGCCTGACGGCCGGTGTGTTGTTGGGATTGGCGGCGGCCTATTACGGTCGGTGGGTGGATGAGTCCATTATGCGCTTTTCCGATCTTTTATTCGGTTTTCCGGCTGTATTGTCAGCCATTCTGATCACATCCATTCTGGGGCCGTCCATGGTCAATGCCATGCTGGCCATCGGAATTTTCTATATCCCGATTTTTGCACGCCTGACCCGGGCCGTGTCTCTGAGCCTCTGGGAGCGGGAATTTATTGCTGCTGCCCGAGCCGGCGGCCTGAGCGAGTGGGCCATCGCCTGGCGGCACGTGCTTCCGAATATCTTGTCTCCGCTGCTGATACAGGGAACTATTCAGTTTGCCGTGGCCATTTTGGCCGAGGCCGGACTCAGCTACCTGGGGTTGGGAACCCAACCACCCCATGCGTCCTGGGGACGGATGTTAAACGAAGCACAAACGTACATGAACATTTCGCCCTGGATCGCTATCTTCCCCGGTCTGGCGATTGCCTGGGCGGTTCTTGGATTTAATTTGCTTGGAGATGGACTGAGGGATACTTTAGACCCAAAGATGATGAGAGTGAGGTAGAGAGATTTCGGATTTCGGATTTCGGATTGCGGATTGAAACTTCGGAATACGGGAAGGGAAGGCTCATAGCTCATAGCTCATAGCTCATAGCTGAGTATCCAATAATTTAAGATTCGTCAATCGACATTCGACATTTCAAGTGTTTCGATTTTGGATTGCGAGATAAGATTTTCGATTTTGGATTGCGGATTTGGGATTTTAAAATCGGAGTAAGTCGGATTCTATAAGAACAAGTAAGTTGATTGATGGGCTCAAATAAACATTTTCTAAAAGGATAGAATACCATCCTTCGACATTCGTCAATCGTCATTCGTCATTCCAAAGGGGGCATAGAGCAAAGGCCTACTAAAATTCATCAATAAAAAAAGGCAGATGGTTATCGAATAGCCAAATTTTCTAATCTGTTTTGAGCATTTGGATTTAGTATTTTGAATTTGTTTCGAATTTCGTACTTCGGATTTCGAATTTGCTGTGAGAAATTATGACACCTACTGATGACATTATTGCCAAAGTAATAAATGCGATTAATTCTAATGAATTGATTGAGCTCACCGCACAGCTCGTGAAAATAAACTCCGTCTGGGACCCGGTGGCGGGGACTAGTGAGCAGGCTGCGGCCGATTATGTATTCAATTGGGCCCGTCAGCAGGGCTTCGAGGCGGTCATGGAGGAAGTTGCTCCCGGCCGATCGAATGTCATTGTCACCTGGACGGCCGGTGAAGGCAGCCGCCGCCTGATGTTCGAAGGCCACACGGATGTGGTTACACCAGGCGATGAATCGATCTGGCAGTACGATCCTTTTGGCGCCGAAATCGTCGATGGGCGTATGTACGGTCGCGGGACCAACGACACGAAAGGCAATCTGGCGGCAATGCTGATTGCCATGGCGGCCCTGAAGCGATCCGGGGTCGAGCTGTCCGGCACCGTTATCGGCGGCGTGCTGTGCGATGAAGAAGACCAGATGCTGGGCGTCAGGAATTTTATTGACCGAGGCCATGCCGATGCCATTACCGGAGCGGTGATCTGTGAACCCCAGGACGGGCTGATCTGCACCACCCAAAAAGGTGCGCTGCGGGCCCAGTTTACCATCTCCGGCCGCATGAGCCATGGCGCCATGCCGTTGTCCGGTCTGAATACCGCCCCGGCTGTAGCAATACTGATCGCTGCTTTGCATGAGCTGGAATACCAAGCAGCCCAAAATCCCGGCCGGGATGAGCACCTGGGGTGGCCCAGCTTCACGCCGACGGTGATCCAGGCCCCAGCTGCCGGCGCCCCCCAACTCAATGTGATGCCCGGCGAGGCCCGGATTTTAGTCGACATCCGGACGATTCCCGGCCAATCGCATCCGTCCATTATCAGGAACCTGGAAGCCATGGCGCAGCAGATCGAGCAGCAGGTCCGGCAGGACTACCGGGATTATGACAAATTGCTGCAGCTGGAACGCAATCACGATCTTCGCATTGAAGTCGAGATATTGACCGACCGGCCCTGTACCCTGACGGATCGAAACGATCCGGTGGTTCTGGCCGCCGATTGGGCCACCCGGCAACTGGTTGCGGGGGATCCCACCTATGCCGGCGTCCCCGGTGCCACGGACGGCACCTTTTTATGGGCCTTGAAAAATATCCCCATCGTCACCATGGGCGCCGGCGACCGTCAGGTGCCGCACCAGGTTGATGAATGGGTCGATCTGGACCAGTTGGTCGAAACAGCCAAAATTTATGCCCTGACGGCGCTTAACTATCTGTGGCCGGAAGGGTAACAATTGTATATTGTCGATTGAATATTGATTATTTAAGGTATTCTATCGATTGTAAAAAAACGGAGCGACCTGAGAGGCAATTATTGATTTTAGATTTCGGATTGCGGATTGCGGATTGCGGATTTAAGGTATTCTATCGATCTAAAAAAGACGGAGCGACCTGTCGGGTCGTAGCTCGACGTTTTGAGTCGTAGCTGAAAGCGACCTGTCGGGTCGTAGCCGAAGGCGTAGCCTGAAGTCCAAAGAGCGAAGCCTGAAGCGACCTCCACAAATAATCAATAAACAATAATCAATTTTTCAATAATAAATGAGCACCCGACTCCTGGAAATAGAAAATTTAAACGTCCACTTCCACACGCCGGAAGGTGTTGCCCGGGCGGTGGACGGCGTCAGCTTTCACCTGGATGCGGGTGAAACCATCGGACTGGTGGGGGAATCGGGCTGCGGTAAAAGTGTCACGTCTTTGAGCATCCTGGGATTGATTCCCTCTCCGCCAGGCGAGATACAGTCAGGGATAATCAAGTTTGGCGGGCAAAATTTGTTGGACTTCGACGCCGAGCGTCTGCGCAGAATTCGCGGCCGTGAAATATCGATGATTTTCCAGGAGCCCATGACTTCCCTCAACCCGGTGCTGCCCATCGGCCGCCAGGTAGCGGAACCGCTCATGATCCACCAGGGCCTGGACAAGGTCGAGGCCCTCAAAAAAGCGGTCCGGTGGCTGGACCATGTCAAGATACCGGCAGCCACGAAGCGCCTCAATGATTATCCGCACCAGCTTTCCGGCGGCATGCGCCAGCGGGTCATGATCGCCATGGCGATGGTCTGCGGTCCGAAATTATTGATCGCCGATGAGCCCACCACGGCCCTGGATGTCACCATCCAGGCTCAGATCCTGTCCTTGATGATCCGGCTTAAAGAAGAACTGGACATGTCATTGCTGTTGATCACCCACGATCTGGGTGTGGTGGCCCAGATGGCTGCCAGGGTGGTGGTCATGTACGCCGGGCAGATTGTTGAAGAGGCCGGTGTCCGCGATATTTTTGACCGGCCCTTTCACCCTTATACCCGCGGGCTTCTCAAATCCATGCCGCGCCTGGGCGACGGCCTTGGCGAAGACAAACAGCGCTTGAATGAAATACCCGGCATCGTACCGGTGCTGACCGAGGTCATTCAAGGCTGCAAGTTCGCCGATCGCTGTCCGCATGCGTTCGATGTCTGCCGCCAGAGCCAGCCCCCGCTGATGCCGGTCGGCGATGCCCACCGGGCACGTTGCTGGCTGAAGGAATACCCGGAACGGAGAAAAAAAGATGTCTGACGCACCGCTGCTCAACGTTGTCGATCTGGTTAAACAGTTTCCCCTGGGCGGCGGCATCCTGACCAAACCCCGAGCCTGGATCAAACCGGTGGACAATGTCTCTTTTGCGGTCTCGCGCGGAGAAAGTTTCGGTCTGGTCGGGGAATCCGGCTGCGGTAAAACGACCCTGGGCAGGCTCATCCTGCGGCTGATAGAACCCAGTGCGGGGCGGGTCGAAATCGACGGCCGGGATATCATGGCTTTGAGCCGCTCCGAAATGGGCGCGCTGCGCCGCAAAACGCAGATCATTTTCCAGGATCCCTACTCCAGTCTGGATCCAAGAATGAAGGTTGAAGGCATCATCACCGAACCGTTGCGAGCAACCGGGCAAGTGCCAAAAAAGCAGCGGCGGGAAGTGGCGGCGGAGCTGCTGGAAAAAGTCGGCCTGCGCCGCATCGACCTGGACAAGTATCCCCATGAATTTTCCGGCGGCCAGCGGCAGCGCATCGGCATTGCCCGCGCACTTTGTGTCCGACCGGAGCTGATCGTGGCCGATGAACCGGTCAGCGCGCTGGATGTCTCGATTCAGGCCCAGGTGATTAATTTGATGGAGGATTTGAAAGAAGAGTTCAATCTTTCCTATGTATTCATTTCTCATGACCTCAGCGTGGTGCAGTATATCTGCGATCGTATCGCGGTGATGTACCTGGGCGGAATCGTCGAGCTGGCCTCCGCCGAAAATTTTAGTGTATCAACCCGCCACCCGTACACCGAAGCGCTGCTGAAGTCGGTGCCCCTGCCGGACCCGCATCGCCGAACCGAACCATTTGCCATGGAAGGGGATGTGCCCAACCCGATCGATCCGCCTGAGGGTTGTCCGTTTCATCCACGGTGCCAATATCGATTTGACCGCTGCTCCATAGAAAAACCCCCGCTGATAGAAGCCGCACCCGGTCATCGGGTGGCCTGCTGGCTCAATGAGGGAAAGGGGTTAGGGAATGACAAATGACTAATGACTAATGAATAATGAAGGAATTCTATCAATTTTAAATTTATAAATGAAATTGCCCGCACGCAGCGGATAAGGCGATACGTAAGGACCTAAATTTAGCAATTGATTCAATATTCAGATCCTTGCGGGAGAGGATGAGCCTCGCACCTACAGAGGAAAGCTTCAATAGGCAATTTGGTACGTGCCCTTTTCTCGCACGGCTATTTGAGAGATTATCCATTTGATTCAGGAATGTTTAGTTTAAATCATCAATAAAATGATATGAGCGAAGCGAATGCCACCATTATTCATTAGTCATTAGTCATTGTTCATTAGTCATTATTCATTTTTTATTGGTCATTATTCATTGTTGACTCGACATTTCACAAGCGGGGGACAGAACTATGAAAATAGCCGTAATCGGCGCCGGGGCCATGGGCAGCCTCTTTGGCGCCATGCTGGCCGAAGCCGGCAACGAAGTTTGGCTCTATGACATCTGGCAGGAACACGTCGACACCATCAACCGGGACGGGTTATCCATCGAACGGGAAGGCAGTACCCGCCGGGTTCGCCTCAGCGCCACCTCCTATCCCGATCGAATCGAACGGGCCGACCTGACGATCATATTCGTTAAATCCACTCAGACCCAGGTCGCGGCTCAAACAGCGTTGAAGACCACCGGATCGGACGGATCCGTCATGACCCTGCAAAACGGAATGGGCAATGCCGATTTCATCACCGAAGTTATCGATCCGGAGCGCATACTGGCCGGCACGACTTCCCACGGCGCCACCATGCTGGGAGCCGGCCGGATCCGCCACGCCGGCATCGGACCGACTACCATTGGGACCTGGTCGTCCACCGGTCAGGGCCACCAATTGGCCGAGCGGTTTGCTGATTTTTTCACCGAAGCCGGCATCGCCACCGAAGCCGTCGATGACGTGCGCAGCGTGGTCTGGAACAAACTGTTGATCAACATCGGCATTAACGCCATCACGGCTTTAAGCGGCATCAAAAACGGCCAGCTCCTCGATCTCGCCATAACCAAGGAATTGAGCCGCAATGCCGTTGAAGAAGCCATGACCGTGGCCCGGGCCCGGGGGGTCGCTGTCACGGAAGATGCTGTGGACATTGTCTTCAGAGTCGCGGAGGCCACGGCTGTCAACCGTTCTTCCATGGGCCAGGATGTCGACAACCACCGGCAGACGGAAATCGCGGCCATCAACGGGTTCATCGTGCGTGAAGCCAAAGCGCTGGGTATTGAGGCACCCATCAACTTTGCCTTGACGGCACTGATCCAGACTTTGGAGTCTCACTACGAGTAACAGCTAGTAGAGAAGTCGGGAGCGGCAACCGACAACTACCAGAATAAAGAAATCACAAATTACAAAAAACAAATATCAAACAAATCCCAATAACCAAAATATTAAATCCCAAACATAGGAAATTCTGCTTTCATGCTCGCTGTTTTGGTCATTGATTGTTGGTATTTGAGATTTATTTGGATTTTGGTGCTTGAAATTTGGAATTTCGTGCAGTTGAGGATTTTTCAAACTCGCTAAACTCAGCTAAGGAGAATTAAAATGAGTAATGCCAAAGTAAGCGTTTTGGATGTACAACAGGCCAAAGAACAGGGCCGCAAGCTGACCATGTTGACGGCTTATGACTATCCCCTGGGGTTGATGGCTGCCGAATCCGGGGTGGATATCGTGCTGGTGGGAGATTCCCTGGGCATGGTGGTCATGGGGCTGGAGGGAACCGTTGAGGTAACCATGGAAGACATGATCCACCACATCAAGGCGGTGGTGCGCGGCTGCAAAGGGCCTTTAATAGTCGGTGACATGCCGTTTATGAGCTACAACACCTCCATCCGGGACGCGATTATCAACGCCGGCCGCTTGATGAAGGAAGGCGGCTGCGACGTCGTCAAGCTGGAAGGCGGCGTTGATTTTGCTCCGACGGTTCAGGCGATCGTCAAAGCCGGCATACCGGTCCAGGGACACATCGGTTTGACCCCGCAAACCGCCAGCGCCTTGGGCGGCTTTAAAATGCAGGGCAAGGATGCCTCAGCCGCCAAGCAGATCATCGATGACGCTCGGGCCCTGGAAGACGCCGGTGTGTTTTCAATGATTTTAGAGGCAGTCCCGGCGCCCCTTGGCAAGCTGGTCGCCGAAGCGGTCAAGGTTCCGGTCATCGGCATCGGAGCGGGTCCGGATGTAGACGGCCAGGTGCTGGTAACCCATGATGTCGTCGGTCTGTTTGACCGCTTTGTTCCGAAGTTCGTCAAACAATACACCAACGTCAGAAGCATTATCATCGAAGCCCTGAAAGAATACAACCAGGATGTTACGGACGGCAAATTCCCGGGACCGGAACATTCATTCAAAATGCCGGATGAAGCCCTGGAGCAGTTGAAGGAGATGATTGAGAAATAGGTTCCGAGGTTCAAGGGTTCAAAGGTTCTGGGTTCCGGGTTCAGAGGTTCAGAGGTTCAATGTTCCGGGTTCAAGGTTGAAAAGGTGGTGGACCCTCTTATGAAACTTCATGAAAAACAAGGTTTCAGGTGTCAGGTTTCAGGTGTCAGGATATGACGCCTTACCTCCCAGCCACCGAACATTTTATATGAAGCAGCAAATTACAGAAGCGTAGGGCGGGCCACCGTGCCCGCCGAAATGAGGTCGGCACGGTGGCCGACCCTACGTTGTCATATAAACGAAGTTTCTGACATTGATCAGACTGGCCGTTTCTTTGGCCAGAGGCCGCCGCTCGTGTGAAACTTCGTCTTTTTTAAACCCAAGAAAGGGATTTTAAATCGTGCTCGTACTCGTGCTCGTCCTCGTCCTCGATACTTAGAGGCTCAAAAGCTTCGAGGACGAGCACGAGAACGAGGACGAGGACGAAACGGCAAATGAGTTAATCGAAACTGCATTGATTTGGCGCAGTTTCTTTTCCGATCAGACCGGCTGTCCTTTACCTTTAGCCGGAGGCCGCCGCTCGTGTGAAACTACGCCTATATTAACCCCAAAAAAGGTTATTTAAATCGTGCTCGTCGTCGTACTCGTCCTCGTCCTCGATACTAAGCGGCTCAAAAGCTTCGAGGACGAGCACGAGGACGAGGACGAAACGGCAAATGAGTTAATCGAAACTGCATTGATTTGGCGCAGTTTCTTTCCCGATCAGACTGGATACTCGCAGCGAACTGCGAAACTGAATTATAAAACTTCTGAACAGTAAGTCTACAAACCTCTGAATCCAGAACCTTGAAAGTTGAACCTTTGAACCCTGAACCTTTGAACCCTGAACCTTTGAACCCTGAACCTCTGAACCCTGAACTTTGAACGGTGAACCAATGAACTTCTGAACCTCTGAACCCGGAACCTTGAACGTTGAACCTTTGAACCCGGAACCTCTGAACCCTGAACCTTGAACGTTGAACCTCTGAACCCAGAACCTTGAACCTCTGAACCTACAACCCCCACAGGACAAACCATGAAGTACCCTCACCTATTCAATCCCGGCAACATCGGCACGTGCCGGCTCAAAAACCGCATCATCATGCCCCTATACCCCACCAAGTACGCCCGTGAGGGTCACGTCAATGCAAAGCTGGTGGAGTTCTACCGGGCCCGGGCCGTCGGCGGCGCGGCCTTGATCGTATTGGACTGCCCCTGCCTGGACTATCCGCGGGCGTACAAGGCATCCCATCAGCTGCGGTTCGATACAGCGGAACATATTGCCGGTTTGAAGCAACTACTCGCGGCCGTCCAATCCGAAGGTGCCCGGGCATTCATGCAGCTCAACTATCCGCACGAACGGACGGTGGCGCCTGGGATTCCCGGTGCTAAACCAAAAGGGGACACGTGGGTTGCGCCCCTGGCTAACATCATGTCCAAGACGGAAGCTGACGATATATTGGAAATCATGGCCCGGGGCGCACTGCAGGCCAGGCAGATCGGCTACAATGGTATCGAAATCCAGGCCAGTTATGGAGAATTTATCTCTCAGCTGTTGTCGCCCCTGAACACCCGGCGCGACGATCTGGGTGGAAATTTGGAAAACCGCTCCCATTTTTTGATCCGGTTGATTGAACGGGTGAAAACGCTGACCGGCCAGGATTATCCCCTGATGGTCAAACTGGTGTGCGAAGAATTCGTATCCGGCGGCCTGGAAATCGAAGAGGCGAGAAGGATTGCCGGCTGGGTGGAAAAAGCGGGTGCGGATGCGATTGTGGCCAATGCCGGCAACAAGCAGACCAAGTATCGGATCATTCAGCCGGGAGACAGCCCCCAGGCGCCGCTGGTTCATTTGGCCGCAGAAATCAAATCCGTCGTAAACATTCCGGTGGTTGCAATCGGCAAAATCAATCAACCCGACGTGGCCGAAGATATCATCAGCCGCGGCCAGGCCGATTACGTCGCCATGGCGCGGGCCCTGTTGGCCGATCCTGATTTTCCCCGCAAGGCCGAATCCGGCAGGTTCAAAGCGATCCGTCCCTGTGTCGCCTGCCTGGAAGACTGCGCCGGTCCGGGAGTTGAAGGCATCGGGCGGTGCTGCACGGTCAATCCCTTTGCCGGCCATGAATCCGTATGGCAAATTCAACCGGCCCGGCCGAAGAAAAAAGTCCTGGTAATCGGCGGCGGACCCGGCGGTATCCAGGCCGCCCTGATCGCCAGCCAACGGGGCCACGCTGTGGAATTGTGGGAGCAATCCGAACGACTGGGCGGACAGATACAATTTGCACATCTCGCACCGTTTAAGGAGGAAATGGCAGGCATATTAACCTACCTCATCAATTCCCTCAACAGGGCGCCGGTGACCATTCGCACTGGACATGGAGCCAAACCGTCCGAGATTGCGGCTTTCAATCCGGATGCGGTGATCGTCGCCACCGGGTCCCTCCCCGGCCGGCCGCCGATTCCGGGAATAGATGCCGATTTCGTGATCCAGGCCCGCGAGATTTACCTCACCGGCCCCCCTGCCGGCGAGAAGGTCGTCATTATCGGCGGCGGTGATATTGGCTGTGAAACCGCCGACCTGTTAGCCGGGCCGGGCAAGCAGATCAGTGTCATCGAAATTGCGCCGGCCGTGCTGGCCCGCATGAAAAAAATTCCCAAAGAGCGGTTGTTGAAAAGACTGTCGGACAAAGGGGTTGAAATTTACACCGAAACACAGGTGGTTTCAATCGAAGAGAACCAGGTTCGTCTTAAAAGCAAGGATGAATCCGAATTCACCCTGGAGACAGATCTAGTCGTAATCGGCATTAATGCCCAGCCGCATGATCGATTAGTTCATGCTTTGCATGGCAGCGTTAAGGAAATACTTGCGGTGGGTGATGCCGCGGCTCCCGGAAACCTCGGTGCCGCGTTGCGCAATGCAACCGAGGTCGCCTTGAAGATCTAGTGACCCTTAAGAAATGATGAATGACGAATGGCGAATGGCGAATGGCAAATGGTGAATGAGGGAATTTAAATCGTGCTCGTCGTCGTACTCGTCCTCGTCCTCGATACTAAGCGGCTCAAAAGCTTAGAGGACGAGCACGAGGACGAGTACGAAGACGAGTACGAAACGGCAAATGATTTCATAGGACACTTCGCTGATTTGGCGCAGTTTCTTTTCTGATCAGACTGATCGTTTTCTGGCCAGAGGTGGTGCTCTTACGAAACTAAAATCGACCTGCAGAATTTAAAAATCCCCCCAGCCCCCTTTAGAAAACTGACCTGTGCACACACTTGACACCGTCGGTTAATATTGCTATAAAGGGGGTATGCAAGTTTGTGGTCAACATTTTACGATGCCAATACTTGAGCGGATACAAAAGACAGTACTTATTGATCCATTG